>Ga0208917_1000083_pt1 | contig 41941 bp, 42 predicted proteins | sample DEB08_DNA_10_FD_185500 | JGI IMG/M metagenome (GOLD analysis project Ga0208917, IMG submission 185500) | Aqueous microbial communities from the Delaware River and Bay under freshwater to marine salinity gradient to study organic matter... | ecosystem: Environmental > Aquatic > Marine > Coastal ...
GTGACGTAAGCCCATGAGTCGCAAAAACAAATACATCGGCGGCATCATCGGGGCGGACCCGTTGCCTAGCGGCTCACCGCGTCCCGGCGTGTCGAGCCTCGGCGGTCTCAGCGCGGATAACGCCTTCGAAGCTCCGTCGCTCGACTTGAACTTCGACGGGCAAGCCAGCAGTTTCCGGCGGACATCGACAAGCCCGACTGCGCCGAAAGCCAACGGCGACCAGCTCGCCACCGAGATTGTGACGCAGAACAAGACGGGGAACGTGCAGTCGAAATATTTGGGGCCACACGGCAAGCTCATTAACGGGTACGTGGAGAACCTCGTGCCTCATTCCACCGATTTCTCAACGTCGGCGGGATGGACTCATAGCTCTAGCCCGTCACTCACGACTGGACAGGCGGACCCGTTTGGCGGAACGAACGCGACAACGATAAGTGACAACGATAGTGCCGGGTTTGCATTTATTGATTACTCCGTCGCTCCCGGCAGTGACCTCGTTTTCACTGCGAGCATTTTCGTCAAAAAACAGTCGAACACCGTCACAGATCAGGTCTGTCTCCTTCGTTTGCGCACCGGACCAACTACCGGCCTGTTCGACCTGCAAATCAAGCCGCAAGACGGTAGTTACATTTTCAACGACAGACAGGGAGTGCAACCTACTATTCTTGAGGCGAACCGCGAGGATTTCGGTGATTGGTGGCGGTTCAGCATCACGGTGGGTCATCCAAATTACACCACGACTACTTACAAGTATCAGTTCTTTCCGACTGTAGGCACAAGTTTCGTTGCTCCGGGCGGCAATTTCGACAATACCGCCACTGGCGCGGTGACAATCTTCGGCGCACAGTTTGAGGTCGCGGGGTCGCCGAGCCAATACGTGCCGCGTCTCGACAACCTCGTGCCAGACAGCCACCCCTTCGGCAATAGCTGGACTAGCCAAGTCACAGCAACAAATAACTACGGCACCGCCCCATACGGGACACAGACATCTGTGCGGCTGGTGTACGGCGGCTCGGGGACGCTTCAGCACTACAACACTACGTCCGTTGTGCCTACGCACGGCGAAGTCTTAACGGCCTCTATCTACTACAAAGGGACAGGCGAGTTTGGTCTGAACAACAACCAAGCCGGGGTTCCGGGTGTTTCGACACAGCAAGTCTTTACCGCCTCCAGCGTGTGGCAGCGGGCGGTCGTGACGCACACCGCAGATACCAGCACGGCATATGGCGCGGGCACGATGTCGCTTTCGCTTATCTTTGGCGGTTTGGCGACAGGCAGCGCCGACATCGAAATCTGGGGCGCTCAGCTCGAACGAGGGTCAACTGCGTCCGCTTTTAACGGTATCGCCCAAGTCCCCCGCGTCGAGTTTGACGCCTCCGGCAACCCGCTGGGTCTACTGGTCGAGGAGGAGCGGACGAACTTGATGACTTCCACTGACAACGTGGGGGGGACTGGGGCTGGCTACTTCATCACCTCGGGCGGTTTTACGGTGACTGACGACCACGGCACAGCGCCAGACGGGACTTCGCAAGCAAACAGGCTCGCCTTTGGTGGAGGGTCTTTCAAACAAGTGAACCTAAATATCGGCAGTTTGAACATTACTTCCGGAGACGTTTACACGGCCAGCGTGTACTACAAAGCTACGCCCGGCTCTTCGACGTCGCCAAACTCTTTCCGGCTAGCTCTAGTGGAAACTGGCGTGGGGGCTATAACATTGCCTGATCTCACCGCTACGTCAGAGTGGCAGCGAGCAGTCGTCACAAGAACTTGCACTAATACGAACGCGTCAGCCGCGCTAGATTTCCGCATCCTACAGGCCACGAGTGGCGGGACTGACATCTTGGTGTGGGGCGCACAGTTGGAAAAGGGCGAAGGGGCAACAAGCCACATTCCCAACACGGCGACATCTGGCACAGCTACCCGCACAGCCGACGACATCACGTTGGCCACGAGTATCTTTGGGTTTGACACGGGCACAATGACCACAATGATTGACGCTACGATTTCAAGTCCAACCCACGATTACGCTCGGTTCTTTGAAATCAATAACAACAATAGCAGCACGCCTCGCCATGCTGTGATGCTAGACCCCACGAACGGATCGAGGTTCCAGTGGCGAGACGACGTAAATGGTAGTGCGAGCGATGCTTACGTCGCCATGACAGTCCCGTTGTCTGTAAAGATAGGCACGAGAACAGATGGCACTACTGGCAGTTATGCGGTGGACGGTGCGGTGACGACACATGGAACGATCCCGGCGATGACCAGTTCCGTGACGCAAGTAGTTTTTGGCTCTCAGGGAACCACCGCGCACATGAACGGCCATATCCGCCGCTTCACCTACTGGCCCCGTGCTATCTCCGACGCGAGCCTTGCGACCTACACCGGGGCCAACCCACCAACCATCGACCTCGATAAACCCACACGGCGCTGGGGCGGGATCACCGGGCGGTCACTGGTGGACAATAACGCCCTCCCCACGACTGGCGTGTTGACCCTCGCGGAACACTATCAGAGCAAACTTTAAAAGGAACCAAAGACGATGACAGATAGCAAAAGCTGGTACGCCAGCAAAACCGTATGGGCCGTTCTGGTCATGCTTGGAAGCGTGGCAGCACGTAACCTTGGCGTTGACCTTGGGCCGTTTGAGGACGAAATCAGCAGCCTGATTCTCGATGGCGTAGCACTTGTGGCCGGGGCTGTGGGCCTGTGGGGTCGCATTGCGGCTACGCGTAAGCTCACTGGATAACGGAGGTGCAAGTGACTGAAGCGGAAATCGCTGCAATCGCAGAGCGTGCTGCTAAGCAAGCCGTAGATGAAACGCTTCGGCGCTTAAACCTTAACGACGACGAAAGCGGCCAAGACGTGCATGACCTACGCGAACTGTTGTCGTCTTGGCGCAGCGCTAAGCGAACTATGTGGACCACTGTAGTTCGCAGCATGACCCTGTTCGCACTCGGCATGTTGGCCCTAGGCGTCGTCATGCAAGTGCGTAAGAACCTCGGAGAATAACATGGTAGATAACGATAAAACTCTGCACGACCTACACAATGCGCTTGCGCATGACCTTCTTGTGCGTATCGAGTCAGGCGAAGCGACTGCGCAAGAACTAAGCGTGGCCGCAAAGTTTCTAAAGGATAATCACATCGAGTCAGTGCCAAAGCCAGACAATGACCTGGGCAAGCTCATGGAACGCATGCCGCAGTTTGACGATGAAGCCCCCGCAACGTTTAACTAGGAGTTAACGATGAGCCTATACCGTAATATGAACGCCAGGAAAAAAGCGGGTACAAGCCGCAGCAAAAAGAACAGCACCGTGTCTGCTAAAACGTACAAGCAGATGAAAAACAAAACAGGTGGGTTCCGCAAAAAGTAACCCCGCGACGGAGAGAACAATCGCGGGGTTAGGTTTTGGAGTTTGAATCTTGGGAGGACTCAATGATGCAAAACTACTGAAGCGGCACAACATCAATGCCGTAGTAATACTTACGCAGGCGCATGGAACTTGTCAACGGACGTATTTAAAAAAGACTTCAGAAAATTCCTTTGGCTCGTATGGAACCATATCGGACTACCCGACCCCACGCCTGTCCAGTACGACATAGCCAACTACATTCAATCCGGGCCTAAGCGTAGCATCATTCAAGCATTTCGCGGTGTCGGCAAATCGTACGTCACTAGCGCCTACTCTGCGTGGATTTGGCTTAACGACCCTAACGCTAAGGTATTAGTTGTGTCCGCGAGTAAAGAACGTGCCGACGCATTCTCCACGTTCACCCAGCGGATTATCTCTGAGCTACCGATTACGCAGCACTTGCAGCCAAGCCCTGACCAGAGAAACAGCAAGGTAGCCTTCGACGTTGGCCCCGCAGTCGCCAGCCACGCCCCTAGCTGTAAATCCGTCGGTATTACTGGCACGATCACCGGAAGTCGCTGCAATTACCTCATTGCCGACGACGTAGAAGTGCCGAACAACAGCGCGACTCAACTGATGCGCGATAAGCTCAGCGAGCTAGTCAAAGAGTTTGATTCGGTGCTTTCTCCTGGTGGCCGCATCATCTACCTCGGGACACCGCAGACGGAAGACAGCCTGTATACGCGGCTGCAAGAACGCGGGTACAGCACGCGGATTTGGCCTGCGTTGAAGCCCAGCGCGAACGAGGAAGTTGGCTACGGCGGCACACTTGCGCCATACGTCAGTGACCTGGACATACCCGCAGGTAGCACGGTGGACCCTGATCGCTTCTCCGAGACAGACCTTGCAGAACGCCAAGCGAGCTACGGGAAAGCTGGGTTTGCGTTGCAGTTCCAACTCAGCACAAGCATGTCGGATGCTGATCGTTATCCTCTAAAGATGCGTGATGTTTTGTTCATGCCGTTAGACCCTGAGACTGCGCCAATGAGCCTGACGTGGGGACCGATAGACGACCGCATGATACGCCACTTGCCTAACGTGGGCATGAAAGGTGACGGCATGTACGAACCTATGGCCGTCAGCAATGTTACTAGCCCGTACACGGGGAGCGTTATGGCGATTGACCCCAGCGGACGGGGGGCAGACGAAACAGGCTACGCAGTGGTTAAGATGCTCAACGGCTACCTGTTCGTTCACGAATGCGGTGGCCTCAAGGGGGGCTACGACGAAGACACACTGACACTCTTGGCGAACATCGCAGAACGCAACAAGGTCAACGCCGTGATAACGGAGAGTAACTTTGGGGACGGTATGTTCACTGAGCTTTTCCGCCCGGTCCTTCATCGTTCTCACAAATGCTTAGTCGAAGAGGTACGGCACAGTAAGCAGAAAGAACGCCGGATGATTGACACCTTGGAACCCGTCATGATGCGCCACAAGCTCGTCGTGGACCCCAAGGTTATCGAGAACGATTACCGCAGCGCCAATGCCTACGAGTCCACTCAACGCCTAAGCAAGATGCTTGTCTACCAGATGACGCGATTGACCTCCGAGCGAGGCGCACTGCGACACGACGACAGAATCGACGCGCTTAGCATCGCAGTCGCGTACTGGTCCGAACAGATGGCCGTGGATGAAGCCAGGGGTATTGCCCGTCAGAAACAAGAAGCTTTAGACAACGAGCTACGCAAGTTCATGAAGTCTGCGGGTAAGAACGCGCCCCGGCCCCGCTGGGTTGATCTCTCAAGGTAATACACCGCGCTTATACAGACGTAGTAAGAACACCGCGCTTATACGGGCGTAGCAAGAACACCGCGCTTGCGCACTGAAAGTCTGCCAAAGAAAGAACACAAGCAAAGAACACTTAATGCTTAAGCTTTATGTTTAAGCTTTATGCTTACTCTCTTTGATTTGGAATTTTGGAAGAACTTACGTTGTACTAATCACTGTGCTCTAGCATACGCCTGTAGAAGCGCTGTGCTTTTGCTACGCCAGTATAAAGCGCGGTGTGCTTTTACAAGGGCAGAAGCATTAAGTACGTGAACGCAAGCTAGCCGTTTTTTTCTCGCATGTCAAATCGAATTAGTTGCAAAAATGTGAACGCTAGTTCTAAGAGAGAACCGCGTCGTGACCCCCCCTCTACCCACTGTTAACGATGCGATTATGCGCCACGCCACGGAAAAACCTAACGTTTACAATGGTGTACTACGCATTGTTAGTGCGTTGTGCAGCGATTCAGTGCACTTGAAGCAACATATTCACGTAGATTAATGCGTAAGGGTTAGCGCGTGCCTCTTAGTATCCACCGCGCTTAACCTGCCCGTTCACTTGCCCGTTCACCTGGTCGCTTGCCTGGTCGCATTCATATGCGTCTACGCAGTGAATACGTTGAGGTTAACTGTTGACTTAATGCAAATAAGCAAATAGGTAAGCAATCAGCGATAACGCAATGTATGCGGTGTCGTCACTAACATTAAGGAGAGAACACAATGACAAAGTATGAGCTTCACGTCTTCTATGAAGACAACGATTTAGAACCAGACGCACGCGTCACGGTTGAATGCTTCGATAACAACGCCGCGGTGGACTATGCGAAAAGCATCATGCGCCCTAGTGCGGATATTGGCGCAATCACTGTCTTTAAGCCTTCATCGTGCGTGCCTTTTTGTGTCGAAGTGATTTATCGCTGTGACTTGGACTTTGACCACAATGCGCACCGCGCCGCGTACTACGGGGGGCAAGCGTAATGGTTTACGAAATGAAACTCCGCGCACGCCACGCTGACCGCCGCGACTATGTTGACCACATGCAACGCGAATTCGCGTTTTATGGGTTCACCGCGCCGCCGCTAACCGTTGCGCAGATTGTGCACTGTTGGCGCGCTGGTCTGGATCATGACCGTTGCTATGGCGTTGGTTGTGACGTTAGCAGCGGGTTCCCGTTCTTTTATTCTGTGCAGGTTAACGGGGGGGATGCGTGATGACTAGCCTTTATGAACACGTTGACCACATTCGCAAGCTTATCCGGGAAAAAGACTGGACAAACGGGCTGACGCCTAGCGACTACGCTTCCGAAGAAGACTACGAAGAAGCAAACAGCGCGTGGGCGTGGTTGTCAGACGTGCTGGACATTGAGTGGACTTGCCACCATGACAAAACGTTTAAGGGGGCGCGCCTATGGGTAGCGCTTGGCGGTCCTAACATCTGCGTCAATACCATGACGAACGAAGTAGAAGGCTATTGGTTAGGCGAAGAACCCGTGAAGCTTTACTTCGGGCAGAATAACGAGCTTGAAGACGCGTGCCTTGAGCTATGGGATTGCACCTAAACGCGTCACTAACTGCATGCGTGGGCGTAACACATGCGTCCACGCGCATTTAACTATGGAGAGAACGATAATGTTGTACGAAGACCGCATTGAAGCACTCGCTTCTAAGATTAACGAAATTGCAGACGCACGCGTTGAGTACGAGACAACGCACGAAGACGCGCTGGACGGTTACACGCACTTGGCGCACGAAGGTGACTGGACCTATCACGACAATGATTCACGTGTCGCACAGCGTGCGCGTGACTTAGGGTTGTCTGTGCCGGAAGAAATGGAAGACGTACTAGGGGACGCGTGCCTTGAGCGCATTACGTGGCGCTTTGATAGTCAGTATTACGGCAGTGAACCGGAAGACTTAGGCGCTTTCCCTATCTGTGAAATTGAAATGCAGATTGACCATGACGACTTGCCTGCGTGGTTTAATGACAAGTCACCCGAAGAAAAGCGCGCAATCATTGAAGACGTGAACCGCGTCTGTGACCACTACGTGCAAGGCACGACGGGGTTCACACAGTGGGCGTCACTCTTAGTCTACACACCGTCTGAAACAGCAGTCTTCTATTCACTGTCTGACAAGGCACTGCGCGAAGCGCACGCCGCAGTAATGGGGGATGCGTAATGTACCACCGTTATCTGTCAGCCGACGAAGCTTTAGACTTGTTTCAGAAACATCTCGCTGAACACGTGGAGAATTTAAAAGAAGCGTTCGAGTGCGAAGTGCCCAGCGATCATGATTTAGAAAGCGACTGCCTGCATTTAAGCGAAGCAATATCGTTGCGCGATAACGTGCGCGATTTGCGTGGGTTATTAATTTGGGCGGACGAACAAAAAGCCAAGCGTAAGGCTGAAGCAAGGGGGGAAGCGTAATGTTGACCCCTAACTTGTCACCTAAAGACGTTTCGGAATTGTTGCGCAAGCACTTGTCTGACCACGTGGAAAACGTGAAGCAACACCGCTTTGAATATGCGGGATACGAAGAAGAAAACATTGAAGAAGACTGCGCGTACTTAACCGAAGCAATATTGTTGCGCGATAACTTAGCCGAAATAAGTGAGCTATTTTCAGAACTCGCGTTATTTTCTGAAGGGGATGCGTAATGTTTTTTATCGTGACTTGGGTAGAAGACGACGGGGCAACAGCTAGCTGGGAAGCCTTCGATTCAATGGAAAGTGCGCGTGCGCTTTACGACAATTTAGTTGAACGCGGTTTTCATACTGTGTCGCTGTGTAAGCCTATCGTTTCAACCGACTACGCTTGCGACCAAACGCATGCGTAAACGCACGTAAACCTAAAGGGAAAACAACTTGAACCCAAACTTGAGAACTCCGAAGCGTGCGCAGGGCTTAGCCTTGCGCGGCGCACCCGGCTTTGTCTGGTCCGTCCAGCATCGCCGCAAGTTTAACCTTGTAACCGTCTGGCTTGAGCCGTGGTTTGACCGAGAAGAAAACGACTACGTGTTTGACGTGGTGGACGTGTTCACCCGTGCGGGAACCGCTGAGTTGCGCCGGGTGCCACGCCGGGACACCGAAGCGGTGCGTCGTAGCTGCTACCGCGTGCCGTGGGCGTCACTACCCGACGACGTGATGAACCTCATTCATGAACAACGGAGCCGCTTACACCATGACTAAGGTGCAACTGATTAGCGCACACCACGGGTGGCACCGCCCTGGTGGACAGACAAGGTGGGTCTGTAAGGGAGCGTGGCCTGTGTCCCCTGTGCTTGGACCCGAAGTGCTTGAGACTTTCATGCACGCACAGATTTTTCTGCGGGAGCATCCAAGTCAGCCGCCCCTGCGCCGCATCACTATCACAGACGAACACAAACGGAGCCGCATTCTGTACGAGCGGGACCACACGACTGTGCGGGAGGAACAAACAACATGAGTGAACGCCTATATGTGGTCGTGTTGCTGACATTAATCACTGTTTATCTGTTGTGGTGGGGGGTGACATGGGGAGCGGCATGATTGGTCTGGATACGACACACGAAGACGTGCTGACTGAGTGCTACGACGAAGTGTCCTTTTATGTGGACGTGTTGCACGCGTGCGTCTTCGAATCGGATAACGAGCAAGTTAAAATAAATGTTTCTGATAAGGACTTGATTCGTTCTCTGTCTGGTCTTAAGCAAGCAGTCCACAAATTTGAAACGACCTTCGGTCTGCACGGTGACGAGCGTTGACGCAGTGATTCTGCGATTCTACGTGGAGAGGTGCATGCACTTACGCATCGCATCTTGGGAGACACACTAATGCAAATCGAAAAGAAATCCGTCCGCGCATGCGCAGCGCAGCTTAATGCGTTCGCTGTTGCTGACCCGTACATGAGCCTGCCGCAAGTGCTTACATTCGTACGCCTTGTGGAACTGCTTATGGAAAGTGACGACCGCTGGGTCCGACAAGCCGACGTTAGCCAGGGTGTTCCTGTCACCCAACCCAGCGTCAGCCGTGCGCTTAGTTATTGGAGTAAATTCGGAGACCGAAAACATAACTACGTTGAGCTTACACAAGACCCGCAGGACAGGCGGCATATGATCGTTAGCTTGACGCAACAAGGGCAGGCGTTTGCACGCAGCGTCTTCCCCGAACTAAGGGAGTGACTAATGCAGACATTGGAAAGTGTAATTAAACAGTGCCGGGGCGTTGTCTTCCGGCATCACCGGGACCAACGTGGCGTGCGTCAGCATCTTAACGCGCTAGCTAAAAGCCACCTTGGACCCATGCCCGTCGAACACCTAACCGCCGCTGACATTCACGGCTTGGTGGACGACATGATTAATGACCAAGCCGCTGATGGCACGGTGGTTCATCGCATCGCTAAGCTGAACCGCGTCTTGTCGTACGCCTACGACCGGGGGTTGCGCACGCAGCCGCCGCCAAAGGTAAACATCACGCGCCACACCCGGCAACGTGAGTACGAAATCAGCGTGGAAGTGGAAGCACAAATGGCGCAAGCGTTAGCTAAACGTGGCGCTAAGTTTGTGCACCTGTTTAACTTCCTGCTGTACACAGCGGCGCGCTACGGCGAGGCCACTAAGCTAACCTGGAGCCACGTGACCGACTCCCATGTCACGTTCCTGGCTAGCACTGTGAAGACAGGCAAGACACGCACGTTGCCCCTGTTCCCACCCGCTGCTGAAGCGATTCAGTTTGGGCGTCAGCATTACGCCAACGATGCGGGTCCGTTTGCATGGGCGCAAGATCACCACGTGTTTTATCGTGCGTGGCGTCCAGCGAAGAAAGCGATAGGCTTGCAAGACGAAAAAGATTTCGTGCCGCACGCCTGCCGCCACACGTGCATCACTCGCTTAGCACGTGAAGGTATGAGTACGATGAGCCTTCAGCAGTGGGGTGGCTGGGCGAGTCTCGCCATGCTAGAACGGTACAGTCACCTTGAAGCAAGCCGTGATTTATCTCATGCCACGGCACGTTATGCGATTGACAGAGCGCCCGGTTAATTAGTAGGGGTGCATTGGTAGGCACTAGGAAAGTGGTGCTGGTAAGGTGACTCGAACACCCGACCCACGCATTACGAATGCTTTTCCCGGTGCCTGCCTAAACGTGACTGTAAGCAATTCACAGGGCAGGAAAAATGAACGCGACTATTAAACGCGATGATGAAGCGCAACGCACGGGCAGTGCTTCGACGGAACAGCAAGAACTAGACAGGCAGATGAAGCTGCGCGGCCAGCGTGCTTGGCGTAGTGGTTTCTACGGGCGCATGGCGTCGGGTGACGCATCTACGTTGCCACCACTGAAGCACTTAGCCGGGGGTCTGCATGCGGACCTGACTGCTAGACTAGAACGACTAAGCGTGCAAGCCCCACCTGTAGGACGTTATGCCAAAGGTAAATGGGCCTTGGCGCACTACGTCCAAGCAAGCAAGGCGGAAGACATAGCGTCGGTCATAATTGGGACAACGATGAACCTGACCATGCGTCGGCTTCACGGCATGCCCTTCAGCCAGTACGCTAAGATTATCGGTGAGCGCATACAAGACTACGTGCGTCAGTCAGCGTACATGCGAGCGTTTAAAATCGACGCCTATGACTACATAGATAGGGCTAAGCGTGAGCGCTACACGAACCGCAAAGTGAAGCGGCGTCACGTCAGGCGCATCATTGATCGCATCGAAGGGTTTGAGCCACTGCCCGAGATCAGCTTGACGCAAGCTGCAATCGGCTGTGCGGCGTGGCACTTGATGCAACTGACCGCTAACATCTTTGAGATTCAGAAACGCCTCACGCCACGTGGTCACTATCAGCCTTGGGTTGTCTTGCGAGACGTGGCGTACATGCACATCCGAGACTTGGCTGACGAGTTTGCCCGTCGCCGCATGCTGCCCCTTCCTATGGTGGACGTGCCTGCTGATTGGGACGTGAACATGCCGTGGGGTGGCGGGTACGCTGAGCTTGGCAAGCGCGGCCTAGTGCGTGGCTGGACGCGCAAGGATTGTGACCTACTTGGTCTGAGCCAGCGGCCAGGTTTGCACGGTGACGTGAAGCTGAACAAGATGGTGGACGCAGTGAACCTGGTGCAGCGCACTAAGTTCCGCATGAACCCGACCGTACTTGAAGCGCACCGCTGGGTGATCGAACAAGACATTCCGTGCGAACTGTACCCTGCGTTTATCGAGAAGCCTACGTTTACGGAAGACGTTTGGGACGTAACCGAGACACGTGTTGCGGCACGGGCAGCGCTCAAGACAGCACGGGTGCAGCGCACCAAGAACCTGCCCCGGCGTAGCACTGCGGCAATCAATGACGTGCACATGCACATGTACGAGGGCAAAGAGTTTTTCATGCCAGCGGCAATGGGTGTCTTCGGGCGCATCATGTACCGCCCGGTGCTTAATCCGCAAGCTAACAAAGGTGTGCGTGGTTGCATGGAATTTGCACACGCCGAGACCTTGGCCGGGGACGAGGCCGTAGAAGAATTGTTTATCTCAATCGCTAACGATTGGGGTCAGGACAAGACCACGCTGAAGGAACGAGTGGCGTGGGTAGAAGACAACGATGCGATGCTTCGTCGTGTCGCTGCGGACTATAAGAAATCTCAAGAGTGGTTAGACCAAGAGGCTCCAACAATGGCCCTGCGTGCCGCCCTTGAGTACGACGCGTTTAAAAAGGAGGGCCACGCGCTTGAAAGCCATTACATTTGTTACCGGGACCAGACGTGTAGTGGTCCCAGCCACTTTAGTTCTATGCTGCGGGATAGTGACGCTTACGCTGATCTTGGCTTGGTTGCTACACAACATCGACCTGACATTTATTCCAAGATTGCTGAGCGCGCTGTTGAAATAGCACGTGAGATAGGCACACCAGTTTGCCAAGCCATTGCGCGCAACGGTATCCCACGCAGCATAGCAAAGGGTGTCGTCATGCCGGGTGGCTACGGTGGCACAAAGCTAGGCACCTACCGCAAACTGCGAGACGAAATCGTAGGGGCCAGCGTTGCCGGGGAAATCGAAAAGCCGTTTGCAAACACGTACGATTATAGCAAAGCGCTCAACGAGGTTGTCTGGCTAGCGTACGAAGAACGGCTTAGCCGCACACGTGATGCGATGAAGTGGTTGCGAGCGGTGGGCGGTGCGTTTGGCAAACGGAACCTGCCTGTGTCTTGGGTTTCACCGAGTGGTCAGCCTGTAAAGATGGCGAAGTGGACCCGTCGTGAGCGCAAGATTGAAACGCTGATCGGTGAACAACTGTACAAGCCGACGTACTGGCAGGACACCAACGAGTTAGACCTACACAAAATGCGTAACACCCTGCCCGTTGCCTTGGTGCACAGCTACGAGGCCGGGTTTCTCCACAACGTACTGGCTAGGTTAGGCGCAGACACCATGCCCGTGACCAGTGTTGTGCCTATCCACGATTGCATTGGCGTCCACGCTAACGCCGTGCAGCAAACAATAAGGACATTGAAAGATGAGTGGTTCAAGCAATACCACGACCAAGAAATTTTTGAGCGGCATTACGGCGAGTGGCAAGCGCTCTGCCCGGAAATCCCCGAGCCGCCAGCAACCGGAAGCATCCCCTTCGACCTCACCCGAAGCGACTATTTCTTCCACTAAGCCCAAACAAACACGCAAAAGAAAGGCAAAGACTTGTGAAACGTGCAAGCACTTTTACGAAAGAAAGGTTGGCGACCAAACGCTGCGGACCGAGTGCCGTAGATGGCCTAGCCCCGTATCAGTCCCTAACGACTACGGATGCGGAGAACATGCGGCTTCGTCTAATTAAACTTAGTGACGACCTGAGCATGTCGATCAGTACGGATGGCACTGCGTGTCTGTACGATAGCCATGAGCTTGAAAAGATTGAGAACGTTGAGTCCAGCAAAGAACAACTGGCGCTGCTTGATCGTGCCACGATTGTGGACCTGGACGCTGACGAGGTGCATGCGATCGCGCAACTGCTGAGCTTGCACGTCGTTTATTCTATGATGACAGAAGACGAGGATGATTCCGATGACAATTCAACCTATCACTGAGGCGTATCAAGTACGCAAGGTTATGCTTGGCCGCTGCTACCTCATGAACAACGTCCAGCGCAAGTGGTTCTATAACGTGCTGAACCCAAGCAAGATCACGGGAAACTATGAAGTTGCTATCGGCATTCCCGAAGCTGCATGGGAAGCGTTGCAGGATGATTGGAACACGGCCTTCGATAGCTGGGGCATTGACCGGGACAGCAAGATTGAGCGGGTCACTGAGTTTGATGAGAAACTGCGCGTGGTGCGAACGGCGCGAAAATACCAGAACAAAGACGGGTCTGAGTGGGCGCAGCCAAAGATTTTCGATAGCCGGGGACACCCGGTGAAGCCCGACCTGATGCTCGGTCACGGGTCAATCATCCGGCCAACAATTCTGCTGCGGTCAACAGAGAAAGGGGGGCAGCATTTCATGCAAGTGCAGCCTGCTTCCTTCCAGCTCATTAAACTTGAACAATTTGTGGGAACTTACGATGCCGTTGAAGAGGAAGGGGCGTTCGTCGCCGGGTCCGAGTACGCGCCAGTCTCGGGTGGGTACGTCGCGGAATCTGAGGTCCAGGCCGAGTTCTAATCCCGGACAACTTCACGACGATGAAGGGTTAATCAAAGGGTTCCGCTCTCAGTTTGAAGAACGCATCGCAACGGACCTGGTGTCGAGAGGTATCAGGTTCCGTTACGAACGCGAGCGGGACAAGCTAACTTGGATTAAGCCTGCGACCCATCACGTCTACACACCTGACTACGTGCTGCTTCTACCCGGCAACAGACAGATTTACGTCGAGGCCAAGGGGCGGCTAACGGGAGAGGACATGGCGAAAATGATTTTCATTGCGCGCCAGTACCCAGGGCTAGACATACGATGGCTGTTCGCAAATGCGCGCACGTCAGCGGGGAGACAAAAGAAAAACGCTGGCGAGTGGGCTACCAAACATGGATTTACTTGGGCGGAAAAGGTGGTGCCAGACGAATGGTTGAGGTGAGAGAACGGGAGGGCGCACTACGCAGTCGGTTGCCTTGTCCGATGGATGGTTGCAACAGTAGTGACGCTTACGCTGAGTATTCAGACCACGGGTTTTGTTTTTCTTGTCAGCGCACAAATTGGTTTGACTCAGGCAAGGTCGTAGAGATTGAGCCTGTGCGCCGCACGGTTACTCGGGGTCAGGTGCAGGCCATACCGCAGCGTGAACTGCGTAACATTCAAGTGCTGAAGCGCTACGGATATGAGGTTGACGACGAAGGCAATCACATCGCTCCGTTCTACGGGCCGAAGGGTTTGGTTTGCGTCAAAGTCCGAACGCCAGACAAACAGTTCTACGTGCAAGGTGAACAGACAGATCGCTTGCCGCTTTTCGGGCAAGGGCTTGAGGCACCGCACAAGAGCAAGACGTTGGTGATTACGGAAGGCGAGATTGATTGTCTGACCATCGCGTCTCTGCGACTGGAAGACCACCATTGCGTCTCGCTTCCGCAAGGTAGCAACAGCGCAAAGACTGTGCTGCGCCAAGAGTCTGAGTGGAACTACCTGACAAGCTGGGGAACCGTTGTCTTAGCGCTTGATGGTGACGAGAACGGTGCGGAAGCCACTGAGACGTTGGCGATGGCGTTGACAACGAGTGGTCAGGACGTGGCTGTGCGTCGGGTTCGCTGGCCCAAGGGGTTCAAAGACGCAAACGACGTGCAGGTTAAAGGTGGACCCGAGCAAAACCTCAGTGCGTTAATCACAGGGGCGGCACCGTGGCGACCTGATGGCATCCATGCTGCCCGTGACCTGCTGCATTTGTTGCTTGAGGAAGAAAAGCCGGGCCTCAAGCCGATGTTTAGCTGCATCGAAGACAAGCTGAAGGGCTACCGTCCCGAGCTTTGGACCATTGTTGCAGGCACGGGTATCGGCAAGTCTACGCTGGCTAGCCACCTGGCTTGGGACTTGATAGCTAATCACAACGAACCCGTTGGGATAATGTTTCTGGAAGAAAACAAAAAGAAAACCTTGCAGCGGTTGATTGGAATTAACATTGGGCAACCCCTGTATCAGCAGGCCAATGTTATACCGAAGCAGGAACAAGTTGAGGAAGGGATGAAGCTGTTCACTGAGGACAACTGCTTTATCTTTGACCACTTTGGTTCGACAGACAGTGCCGACTTGCTAAAGCGTATGGCTTTCTTGGCGACGGGTGCCGGGTGTCGCTGGATTATCTTTGACCACATCACCCTTGCTACGACGTTAGGCTTTGACAGTGACAGCAGTGGCCTAACCGAGCGACAAATGATTGACGCTATCACCACACGCATTCGCAGTCAGATTGTCGAAGGGTGCGGCGTCGGGGTTATCATGGTGAGCCACACCCGAAAGGCAACGGGTGGCGGTGAGCATGCTGATGGTTCTGCGTCGGTGCGTATCAGTGACATTCGAGGCAGTGGGTCTATCGGCCAACTAAGTGACGCCATTATTAGCATCGAAAAATATAAAGACGAAGACCGCGAGGTCGTAGATAATATGGTGCAAGTAAATGTTCTTAAAAATAGATGGTGCGGACAGACAGGGTTCGCGGGACTACTGCGCTATGATGAAGACCGTGGCCTACTTGTCGAGGAACAGGGAGCGCCAGCAGAATTTTGATTTGCTCTATGACGTGCATGATCTTGCATGCGTGTACGCATATGATCGCCCTAAGTGGACTCCGTTCAAAGACAAGCTTGCCGAAGAAATCAGGCGTCTTGAAAACGAGTTCGATTGTTTAGACGGGATTATCTCATTGCTGAAGCAAGGCGTTGGCTTGACCGCAGACGACCTAGTGCAGATGGGGTTCTGGTGGCGTAAGCCAAGCAACGCGTGGTCCGCTCTGCGCCGGGACGGTTACGATCTTGTGGCCTTTCGGACCGGGCATAGACAGCGGCGCTACTATTTACGGGAGTTTGCACCAAATGTTACTTGCGGTGGACGGAGAGTTTGACAGCTTAGACCCAACGGTTTGCACAGCGTTGTGCTGGGTGGACATAGACACAGGCGACGAACACGACTGCGGGTTGGATGTAGAGAGCGGCTTGCGGTTTCTAATGGGAGACCACGTGCTTGTCTTTCACAACGGCGTGGCGTTTGACCTTCCTGCCCTGCGCAAGCTTTACCCGTGGTTCCAGCCACGCAACCCAATCGTTGACACTCTGGTTTTAAGCCGACTGGCATACCCTGATCTAGCAGAGCGTGACCTTGCTAAGTGGAGCGTGCAGGAAATGCGCGAGCTAGATCACCGGGCAAGACCAGGTAGCCACGCACTTAACACGTGGGGCGTGCGGCTAGGGTTGAACAAGGGCGAATACAGTGGCGAGTGGACGGATGGGTACAACGCCGAGCTAGCGGAGTATTGTCTTAACGACTGCCGCGTAACGGCACGGCTGTACAAACAGGTTTCGCAGCTTGGTATCAGCGAAGACGCGAACAAGTTAGAGCATGAGTTCGCTGGCGTGTGTCGTGATATGGAAACCTACGGGTTTGCCTTCGATCAAGACAAGGCAGTGCGCTTGCAAGAAACCTTGCAGCGTGCGGTAGACGACATCGAGGTAGAAATGCTTGAGACCTTCGGGTCTTGGTACGAGGCGGATGGTCCGCTTGTCGTGCCGAAGCGCAGCGTGGCGTACAAGAACAAGCCCCACGTAACGGAAGGGTGTGAGTACCAAAAGGTAAAGCTGGTGCACTTCAACCCGAACAGCCGAGCGCATATCGCCAAGGTACTGCAAGCGCAAGGCTGGGAGCCAAGCGTGATGACTGAAAGCGGCAAGCTACCACGTGTGGACGAGAGCATTCTGAATGGTATTAGCGACCAGTACCCAGCGGCGAAGCTGTTAGCACGCAGCTTTATGTTAACGAAGCGGTTGGGCTTGGTTCGCAGTTGGATTGAGCACTCGCGCAACGGTAGAATACATGCGCGTGTGATCTCTAATTCGGCAAGAACTTCTCGGACATCTTCGGTAGCTCCAAATATGCAGCAAATTCCAAATATGGGCAGCGAGTACGGCAAGGAATGCCGGGAGCTTTTTACTGCAAGCCCTGGTCGCAAGCTGCTAGCCGCTGACTTGGACAAAGCCGAGCTAATGATGCTGGCGCACTACATGCACCCGTATGACAAAGGGGCGTATGCTAAGATTCTGGCCGAAGGCGATGCGCACCAAACGAATGCAGACGCAATGGGTATCAGCAGGGACAGGGCGAAGGGCGTGGTGTTCGCTATGATCTATGGGTCAGGTGACGAACGGCTTGGCCGAATGGCGGGACAGAATGGTACGGTGGTGCGCAAGCGATTACTTACTGCACTCCCTGCGTTGGACGCGTTGATTAAGAAGGCAAAGAAGGTCGCGAAGAAAGCTAAGCAACTGCGCAGTCTGGATGGCCGTATCATCCCAATCGACAGTGAACACAAGAGCCTTAACTACCTTATACAGTCAGCCACTAGCTGTTACGCTAAGTTCTGGTGTTGTCGTGCAGTGGAACTCACGAAACATTTGGACTGTAACTTGGTCCTATACGTGCACGACGAACTGCAATTTGATTGCGCCGACAAAGATTTAGACGAGGCTTCGCATGCGCTTACGCAAGCATTGCGCGAAGCAAATGATTTCTTTAAGATACGCGCACCGCTTACCTGTGACGTAAAGGTGGGCAATAATTGGAGTGAGAGCCACTAAATGTAATGCGTTGGTTTTTGTCCCTGTTGGTCTGCTGGTTTGCAGTGTGTCTCCCCACAACGGCACGCGCTCAGTATCTTACTGGCCCACAGTTTTATTTACCGACATTAAACAGCGCAGTAGATGACGGGCTAGTCAATCCTATTTGGTTTTACATTAACGGACTTATTGCGGGGGCAAACACTGCTTTCGTTCTGGCGCATGGTGAACCAAAGATTTGCCAAGCGCATCCCATCGAAGACGTACAGCAGACGCACGCAGTAATTTTAGAATACCTAGTTCGTTATGACTTATTGGACAAAGAGTATGCGGCGCTGGAAATTGTAGTAGTTGCTGCTTACAGCGAGGCGTACCCCTGCAATCTTAGGAGCATTTGATTGCGCGCAGTTATAGATGCGGACGTGCTGGTTTACCAAGCGTGTCTCGCCGCCACCACGCCAGCCGAACATGAGATATTTGGCGACGTTGTTATCACAGATTGGTTAAGCACAACGGAAGCTGAGATTGTCTTTGACAACTTGGCCGAAGCAATACGTGACCAGACAGAAGCGACAAGCCTGTTGTTCTGCCTGTCAGACCACGACAACTACCGCAAAGAACTTTACCCAGCGTACAAAGCTAACCGCAAAGGGCGGCGTCCGCTTGGCTGGTCGTACATGCGCGGGTACTGCACAGACAAATACGGTGGGTTCAGTAAGCCTACCCTTGAGGGTGATGACCTAGTGGGCATGCACGGCAGTGAACCGGGCAGCATTATCGTTAGCATCGACAAGGACTTGCGCACCGTACCTGGCTTGCACTTGGACTTGAACGAGGGCGAGGTGATTGAGGTCACAGCCGACGAAGCCAATTACAACCACATGCTCCAAAGCATTACAGGTGACAGCACCGACAACTACCCCGGCGTGCCAGGTTTAGGCAAGGTACGGGCAGCGCGTCTGCTAGAAAACTGCACGACACCATTAGAAAGATGGGAGGTTGTCGTTTCCGCGTACGAAAAAGCTGGCGAAACTGCAAACGATGCGTTGACGCAAGCACGTCTTGCGTACATTCTGCGTTCCTTTTCTGAATTCGATTTGGACACAGGAGTAAATCTTTGGACCCCGCCGACTTAGCAAAATTAAAGCTTAGCTTTGCCGCACCAGACGCAGAGTTTGGCACCACAGAAGTTTACCACCCCGACCACTACACGCAGGGCATTGAGTGCCTGGATTACATCATGTCGCACGACATGAATCCAGCGCAGGCAAACTGCATAAAGTATCTGACCCGATACAAACACAAAGGGTCGCCGCTTAAAGACCTGCTGAAATGTAAATTTTATCTGCACTACCTAATCAAACAAGAAATCGCACGTGAAGAACTGGGGATGAATGATGTTTCGTAATGAATTCGCTACCACTATTTTCAACCAGAAATACGCTCACGAAGGGGCAGAGACATGGCCCAAGCTGTGCCGCGCTTTAGTGGACGCGGTGTGTGGCGACCTTATGCCTGCGGACGACAAAGACCAGCTTGTGCAGTACATGACCGAGTTCAAATGGTTGGCTGGTGGACGCTACTTGGCGAACGCGAACAAGGAATGGAAGGCATACAATAACTGTTTTTTGCTAGCAGCAACGGAAGACACCCGTCAGGATTGGGCTAATCTGTCCCGCTGGTCAGAGCTTTGCCTGACGATGGGTGGCGGCATCGGTATTGATTTCTCCGCGTACCGACCAAAGGGTTCCCCGCTGAAGCGCAGTGGTGGCGTAGCGTCAGGCGCAGTAAGCAAGGCGCTAATGATTAATGAGATTGGCCGACAGGTGCGCCAAGGTGGAGACCGTCGCAGCGCCATGTACGGCAGCTTGAACTGGAAACACGGCGACATAGACGATTTCTTGGCGGCAAAGAACTGGCACGACATGCCTATTGCTGGGACGGGGAAAACAATCGCAGACGTAAAGGCTGAAGACTTTAATTTTCCCGCCCCGTTAGACATGATGAACGTGTCCGTCAACTACGACACTGAATGGGTTCAAGAGTATTACAAGACGGGTGAACCTGGTCGTGTATTCCGCAAGAACGTCGAGCAAGCGTTGCGGACGAGCGAACCTGGATTCAGCTTCAACATGTTTGAGCATGAGGGCGAAACGCTTCGTAATGCGTGCACAGAAGTAGTAAGCCACATCGACACGCCGCACGACGTGTGCAACCTAGCGTCACTCAACTTCAGCCGCATCGAAAACTTGCAAGAACTAGAGGACGTAACCCGCCTTGTGACAAAGTTCTTGCTGTGTGGTACTTTGGCGAGCGCTTTGCCGTATGAAGAATGTTACCGCACTCGCGAGTTAAACCGTAGGCTGGGTCTTGGAATCATGGGCCTACACGAATGGTTGCTGGCGCGTGGGTATAACTACGAAGTGAACGATGAATTGCATTCGTGGCTAGATGTATACGAGACCGCATCGGATGCGGAAGCGACCGCGTTCTCCAAAACTCTTGGTGTCTCGCGGCCAAAGGGCGTGCGCGCTATTGCCCCGACCGGGAGCATTGGCATCCTCGCTGGCACGACCACGGGCATCGAGCCGCTCTTTGCTGTTGCGTACAAGCGCCGCTGGCTGGGTCCAGACAATCAGTGGCAATACCAGTACGTTGTCGATAGCGCTGCCCAAGAGGTGATTGATCGTTACGGCGTGGACCCTGACAAGATTGAAAGTGCGCTGGACTTGGCAGCAGAACCAGAACGCAGGCTAAAATTCCAAGCGGACGTGCAGAAATACGTGGACCAGTCGATCAGTAGCACGGTGAACCTGCCAGCGTGGGGCCATGAGCTTAACAACGAAGACACGCTTGACGATTACGTGGACTTGGTTGCGCGTTACGCGGACAAGCTGCGAGGCTTGACGTTCTACGCGGACGGTTCACGTGGCGGTCAGCCGTTGACTGCTGTGCCTTACAGCGAAGCGTCGAATCAGCAAGGCATCACGTTTATTGAGACCCATGATGTTTGCGAGATCGGTGGCAAGGGAGGTGTCTGCGGTGCCTAACAAACCCCCTGCTATCACCGAAGAATTATTGGATTACCTCGCGGAAGTTTTTCCTGACAAAGCCCCAGGCATCGAATGGAGCGAACGCGAGGTCTGGCAATCTGTTGGCGCAGTAAAAGTGCAGTCGCACTTGCGTCACCTTTACGACCAACAGCTAGCGAAAAACATGAAAGGTTAGAGCCATGTGTCTTGGCGGTAGAAACTCTGCACCCCCACCTATGCCCCCCATGCCTGCACCCCCACCGCCACAGCCCGTGGTAATCGTGCAGCCCCCAGCGGTTACACCCGCACCAACGGAAAAGATGGGGCCAACACAGCAGGCACCCGCTATGGCAGGCGGGAAGAAAGGCGTGGCGTCTCGTTCGCTGCTTATGATTAAGCGGCCAAGCAATGCTAAGGTTTCGCCGCCAATCAACACCACTGGTTACACTGGATTGAACATTGGCTAGTCCCTGCGCAGAACGGTACGAGGCGCTTGACAGTTTGCGGCGCAGCTACCTTGACCGGGCGCGCGAATGCTCAGCGCTCACGCACCCGTATCTCATCCCGCCCGAAGGCACGACAAGTGACACACGGCTCCCTACCCCGCACCAAGGCGTTGGCTCACGTGGTGTGAACAACTTGGCTGCGCGTCTGCTGCTTGCATTGTTGCCGCCAGACATGCCGTTCTTCCGGCTGGTCCCAACGGATGCGCAAGCGAAACGTTTGCTAGAAAGCAAGAAAGACCCGCAGAATCCAAGAGCGGCGACTGAGATAGACAAAGACCTGCACGCTATCGAAGACACAGTAATGTCTGAAGTTGAGCGAAGCGGGATGCGCAGCGCAATTCACGAGGCGCTTAAGCACCTGATCGTGGCGGGTAACGCGCTGCTGTACCTTCCGTCGAGTGGTGGCGTGCGTGTCTACAGCTTGGACAAGTACGTGGTCATGCGAGACGACAGCGGGAACTTGCTTGAAGCTGTAATCAAGGAAGCCGTGTCACCCGCTGTTCTTGACGAAGAAATCTTATCGTTAATTACAGTCCAGAACCCGAAAGAAAACGTGACGGTTTACACGAAGTTCTATCGGGACGGTGGCCGCTGGCACACGTATCAGGAAATCGAAGGCGTTATCGTACCGGGCAGTGAAGGTAGCTGGCCGCTTAACACGCCGCCACTGATCGCACTTCGCTGGAACCAGGTGGATGCGGAAGACTACGGGCGTGGTTTCTGCGAGCAACACCTTGGCGACTTGGATAGCTTAGAGCGTCTGTCCGCAAACATCTTGGCGGCAAGCGCAATGGCAAGCAAGGTTGTCTACGTTGTGAACCCGAACGGAATCACTGACGTAGACTCACTGGCTAAAGCAGAGACGGGCGACTTTGTTGCAGGCAACGCGCAAGACGTGGCGGTTATACAGCAAGACAAAGCCGTAGACCTAAGCATTGCAGCGCAAACGGCTAGCCAGATTGAGCAACGCCTTGGTCAAAGCTTTATGCTGTTCGATGCGATTAATCTTGAGGGACGTGATCGAGTTACCCGGCGTGAAGTTGAGCTTCAGCAACAAAACATGGAGCAAAACTTAGGTGGCGTGTTCACCCTGCTTGCCCGAGAACTGCAAGACCCACTGGCCCGTGGCCTGATCGCACGCTTGGAGAAGCAACAGCAGATCGAAAACACCAACGGGCTTGTTACCCCTACGGTTGTCACAGGCACCGCTGCGTTTGGTCGTCAGTACGACTTGCGCAACATGGAAACGCTGATGCAACTAATCGGCGCGCTGGGTGCAGACAAGATAGACACGTACGTGAACATCTCCGAGTTCATTGACCGTGCCACAACAGCGTTGGGCATTAAGTCAGACTCGCTGATTAAAACGGCTGACCAACTGCAACAAGAACAAGCAGCCGCCCAGCAACAAATCCAACAGCAACAACTTGCGAGCATAGCGCAGAGCGCAGCGCCGCAAGCAGTCAAACAGTTAGCACCACAAGAGGCGCAATAATGTCAGAGAACCAGATCAACCTGCCGTTTCCAGATCAAGAAAACACAGGGCCAACACTAGAGGAACAAGCCGCTGCAATAGATGCTGAAGAGACTACGGAAGCGCAAGCGCAAGACGATACGCCTGAGAGACCGGATTGGTTGCCACAAAAATTCAAGACGCCGGAAGACATGGCGCGTAGTTACGCAGAGCTTGAGAAGAAACTAGGCTCGAACAAGCAGCAACAAGAGGAAGCAGTAGAACAGGCAACCCAAGAGTCTGCGACCAACATGGACGGGCTGATTAGTTCTGCGGAAACTGAGTTCTTGGAGAATGGCGGCGAGCTATCGGACAGCACGTATGAGCAATTCGAAAAGATGGGCGTGCCACGTGCTGTTGTGGACCAGGTGCGTGACATGCGAGTGGCACAAGCTGAACAGACACGGCAACAGATCATCAACGAGTTTGGTGGTCAGGAAAGTGTGGACGCCATGTCAACGTTTGCTGCGCGCAATTACGATGATGGCATGATTGAGCGCTTGAACGGCATGCTAGCGAGTAACGACTTGGCAACCGTGCGGATGGCAATGAACCAAATCCGTTCTGACTTCCAAGCTCAAGCCCCAGCGCAAGACCCGACGCGCCGTGTGTCTGGCCGTAGCCTACCCGCTATCGAAGGGTTCCGCAGCCAAGCTGAAATCATTGAGGCAATCAATGACCCACGCTATCGCAACGATAATGCGTACCGTGAAGACGTTGAGCGGCGCATTGGAATGAGTAATCTGTAATGTCACAACTTCGACTCAGTGACCGTGGGCTTGCGCTGATTGCGTACTATGAAGCGGCCACGTCTATTAAACTTAGTGATGGCACGACGCCTTATCCGGGTGGGTACGATGAAGTGCCGATTAAGTACCGTCGTGTCTACATGGACACCCTAGCGCAGCCGAACGTGCTGACTGTAGGCTTGGGCATCACGACCTACGATGTTCCTGATCTCAAGGAAGGCGTGCTGTACTCTGAGGACGCCACGTGGAACATGTTCCGCGAGCATATCATTGGGTATGAGCAAGCCGTGCGTGAAGCCGTGCGCGTTAAGCTCAACCAGAACGAATTTGACGCGCTTGTTAGCTTCACCTTCAACGTTGGCATCGGCGCATTTCGTGACAGCACACTCTTGCGTAAGCTCAACAGTGGACTACGCGCAAAAGCTGCGGATGAGTTTGAGCGCTGGGTTTACGCGGGTGGTGAAAAGCTACGAGGCTTGGAAAAACGGAGGATGGCAGAACGCAACTTGTTTCTGTCCCCGTGGAAAGAGGTTCGCAAAAACGTAGCGCAAAGCCGCACAGTACAGGCTGCAACCGTCGCAACAATTGTGTCTGGAACCACTGCGCTTGCGCCTGCAATCGGTCCCGCTAATGAAATCGCAGCGTTTATTAAAGACAACACGACATTCGCATTAGTTGCGTTGGCGCTTATTTCCATGTATTTAGTGTGGGTGCGATACGACGATTGGCGAAAAGGCAAGCGTTAAGTGCAAGCAATACGGAATTTTCTAGCGGCGTTTGGTGCTGGCGTAGCCGTGGCGCTTTATCTTTTGGCGACACACCGCAGGCAGACAACGGCGATAGACAAGCAGGTACGAGGGGCTGAGCTACTTGGCAAGAAAGCTGCTGAAGCACGCGAGGAAGCTAGGCGTCTTAACGATGATGCTGTTCGTCAGCGCTTGCGCGCAAACGGATGGTATCGAGAGGATTAGGGAAAGCACGTGCAGCGCGTGGCGCTACATCTACGTCTCTCCCGCAGACACACCGCTGACCCAGCGGAGTGCATTAGAGAACAACCTTAGTCGTCAAGCGTACTGCGGAGACTAAGACGAGCGGCCCCGCAAGGGACAACCGCGCACACCCCCAAATCACGGCCCGGCCCTTCGGACAACCGTTTCAGTTTAACGGCCATTCTTAGGAGTCATCGAAATGGCTAATGCTACTCCGGCGCATCTTGGTATCAAGAATGCCGCTGACTGGTCTGCTGCAACTTATGCGGACCGCAATGAACTTTTCCTTAAGGTTTTTGGTAACGAAATCCTTGCAACCTTTAACGCGGCAACTGTCCTGCGTGAGCGCACCCGTGTGCGTACGATTGAGGCAGGTAAATCCGCAACCTTCGCAGCTATCGGCAAGACCGTGGCTGAGTACCACACGCCAGGGACGGAAATCCTAGGTAATAATGTGAAGCAAGACGAAGTAGTTGTCACTATAGACGACATGCTAATTGCACACACATTTATCTCAAATTACGAGGAAGCAAAAAATCATTACGATGTTCGCGCTGAGTTCTCTACCCAAATGGGTCAGGCACTTGCGCAAACTTATGATCGCAACCTCTTCGGCATGGCTGGCTCTAAGGTTATCACCCCGTCGTCTGCGGGTATTGCTGACCAAGATGTAGCTGAAAAGATTGATCTTGATACTGACGCGGCTGGTGCAACCAACACCACGGCTAACACCACGTCCGACATCATTGACGGTATCTACTTGGCTGCACAGAAGTTTGCTGAAAAGAACGTCGCAGGTGAAATCAACTGTTTCGTACCACCAAAAGTGTATTACGCGCTGGTACAAAACGACAAGATTCTGAACCGGGACTTTCTGACCGCACCAAACGGTGACTACGCAAACGCTAACGTCCTGCGTGTTGCTGGCATGCCAATCATTATGACCAACAATATGGCGGTCAACCACGGCGCGTCTGCAAACACGGCAAAGTACCCTGACTTCCAGTCGAAGTACGGTTCCAACATGTCTAATTTCTTGGCGCTGTGTATGCACCGAGAAGCACTTGGTACTGTTCAGCTTATGACTCTGGCAACAGAGGCTGAGTATGATATTCGACGCCAAGGACAACTTGCAGTTGCACGTATGGCAGTAGGACATGGTATTCTGCGAGAAGAAGGCATCATCGGCATTACAGGAACGTTCTCCTAAAGCCGCTTAAGGGTGGGCCTTCGGGTCCACCTTTTTTTCACAGACAAGGTACGGACCATGAGCTTAGCCATTATTGCAAGCACGGAGCTTGAAGCAGTCAACGCGATACTGAACAACATTGGCGAAACCAGTGTATCGAGCTTGGAAGACGAAACGCTTGTCGACGCATTGATGGCGCGCAGCTTGCTCACTAACGTTAGCCGTGAGTTACAAACTAAAAGCTGGCACTGGAATACCGACCTTGAGCGCAAAATGTTGCGCAACAATAAAGGCGAAATCGTTCTGCCCACGAACACGATGATGGTGGAACCCGCAGGGCAAGACAAAGGACTGGCTCTAGTGCAGCGAGGCCGTAGGCTCTACGACCGCAGCAAGCACACGTACAATTTTGACAAGGACATTACCGTTAACCTTACCGTTAGCTTACCGTTTGACGAAATGCCGGAATCAGCGCGCCGCTTTGTTACACTGCGTGCAGCGCGAATGTTCCAAGAGCAAACGATCAGTAGCGAAAGCTTGGCGCAGGGCGACCGCATTGACGAAGCGATTGCGTACAGCACGCTTATGACAGAACACCTACGCGTCAGTGGGTACAGCATGCTCACTGGTAGCACCACAACACGCAGCGTTACCTGGCGACAGGGAGTTTAATCGTGCCGCTTATCTCAGACACAATCCCAAATCTAACTGGCGGTGTCTCGCAGCAGGCAGACAACTTGCGGTACAGCAACACAGCGGAAGCGTGCGAGAACGCGATGCTTAGTCCGGTGACGGGCATGCAGAAACGCCAAGCCGCTGAGTGGCTGGGCGAAATGCACCCGTACGGTACGACAAGTGACTTGGTGCTAGACGATAAGGCTGCGGTGCACTGGATTGACCGAGACGCTACGGAACACTACGCGCTAACCGTAGACAGTAACGGGCTGCGTGCCTTCGATGCTGACACCGGGCAAGCGTTGCGGGTCGAAGTGGACGATAGCGCCTCAACCGACTACCTGACTAGCGGAACGACTGACTATGCTCAAAGCCTACGGTTCGCGACCGTGGCTGACACGACGTTTGTGGTCAACCGGAACGTGACTGTTTCTGGCGGTGAGAACCGTAACTTCGAAGCCCACCATTTTGCCACTTATCCGCAACTATCTTACGACACGGAACGCGGCGGTGGCGGTGGGGATGACGGTAGCTCTAGCCCAAACTACACGGCGCAGCGTAGTACGCTAGGCGGGCCGGTCTTCCGCATTCAGATAAGTAATTCAGTCCTAAACCAAAGCAGCGGCCAACAGTGGGGGTTTCAAGTTGACAATCGTAATATTGCAATCGGTGCTGTCTCTAGTAATACAACGTCGTTAAGCAGCTTTTTTACCTCGCTTTCCGTGACGTTCACTGACCGCGCTAACGCGGATGCAACTCGACCCGATACAGGTGCGGCAGCTAACGTCAACCAATACACTTACTTCATTATTCCAACTGTGGGGTCATACACAAACGCACCACAACTTCTTGCGCAAATGCTGCAAAGAAGTATTACGTCCGCAGGTACATACAGTTTGTCGCCAAATGACTTGCTTGCAGGGCCATTCTTTTCAACCACGTATGTCGATCACCAACAAAATTCATACATTGATTATACGATTAAGTCGCGCACCGCTGGCGCTTATGGGCCGTCTTCAAGCAGGCCAACAGTAAACGGGCGCACGTTGACCTATGATTTAAACATTAACGCAACAACGGGTAAGCTAGAAATATCCGACGACAACGGTGCAACGTATCGACTTTTGCGCGTAAACGACCACCCTACGCTCCACAGTTATGCTGGCGATGCTATCCGGCCTCATGCTAATCCTGACATTGATTTTGGGAACCTTTCGCCTGGGGGTGGGTTAAGCGTACACTCAATAGCTGGAAGTGCATTTAGCAACACTGGAATTGCTAGTGGGTCAGGGCTGACCACTGCTGAAGAAACGCTGCTAAACGATATTATCTTTGTTGTCGCAGGAGAGCATTCTGCGAGCGATTGGCTTGGCCCCAACGTCTTCCCTGATGTGCAGCCTTGGTCAGTCGCTACTCTGACTCACACAGTTGTAAACACAGGTAACAACTTTCCGTCAGTCGGCACATTCCAAGACCTAGCCGCCCTTAGCACAGGTGGTCCCGGCTCAGGAACAGCGGCACCGGGAGCTGTAACGCTTGTGGGGGGTGACATTGGTGACAGTGGGTACTACGTTCTTGCCGATTACAATCAAGAAAAGTACGTGGAGACCTATCAGACACCGTACATTTTGGATGAGGGTACCCTTCCGCATAAAATCCAGCGACTGTTTGAAGAGGACGGTACGCCATATTTCACGTTGACCCGCCACCAGTATGCCCCGCGTATTTCTGGCGATAGCGACAGCAACGCAGTACCTTCGTTTGTTGGCTCTACGATCAATGACGTTTTTGTTCACGGCGGTCGCCTTGGTTTTCTCGCGGGAGAAAATATAATTTTGAGCGGGACTGACTACGGACAGACTACAAACTTTTTTCGCTCAACGGTTGTGCAGTTACTAGATGACGACCGGATTGATCTAAACGCTTCGACGGGCGACGTGGCAAAGCTTAACTACGCCGCCCCGTTTGCAAACACGTTGCTTCTGTTTAGCGAGCGCGCTCAATATCGCTTGGTGTCTAGTGGCGCACTAACCCCAGCAACAAGCCTTATCCAGCAGACAGGCGCTCACGCTACGTCACTGCTTGCGCGGCCACAGCGCGTCGGCAAAAGCGTATTTGCAGCAGTAAACGACGTTGAACGTACGACAGTGCGAGAGTTCCGCGCTGACATTGATACGGACATTTTGGAAAGTAACGAGGTCACTACGCAAGTCCCTAAGTACATTCCTAGCGACGTGCACAAGCTGGCGTACAGCGCAAAGAAAAACATTCTTATTGCGCTATCGCATACGAATACGAATTGTTTGTACGTGTACAACTATTACGACGCAACAAACCAACGTTTGCAGAGTGCGTGGAGTAAGTGGTTACTTGAAGACGACACGCGCATTGTTAACGTTGAGGTACTTGAAGACTACCTGCATCTTATCTGTGCTGTACGCGTGCCGGATTACGTCAAGACGCTTGAGCTAGACAACAGCACCGGGACGAACTTTGGCGCGTACCAAGAGAGGACGCATATGGTGCGCATCCCGCTCAATGAAATCACAGAGGTGAATCCTAAGTCGTTCCCAGTTCTTGCTGATTTTCGAGTGACGCGTGCGCAATGTATTAACGTTGAAGGTGACAGACAGGACAGCGCCGACGGGGTAAGTCAAGCTAATCAAAACGCGTTTGCGTACAGCACTAGTTCACTAAGCAGCAGCAATTTGCTTGCTATCCCGCTTCCTGATGGCTTGGACTTTAGTGTTGTTGAGCTTCCGTACAAAACAACAGCGACAGACATTCGCACAATCTTTACGGACGCAGCAGCATACGGCGTCGGCACTCCGTTGGTTGCGGCGTTGAACATTGAGATTGACAGCGCAAGCAGTCAGGCAGCTCTAGCCGCAGCGACGGGAACGTTCTTGGCAAGCCCGACGCAGGCAAATGCAGACGCGATAAACGCAATCGTTGTGAACACAGACAACACAAAGGTCATTGTTATAGGGCGTTTGGACGGTGTGTTCCTTACGCCGGAAGACAGGGTGCTGAACAACATCACGACAGCAGTTACGCCAGACTTTGTGATAGGCAGGGCGTACACGCTGACCTACGAGCAATCGCCAATCTTCTATAAAGCAGGTGAGTCTAACGTTGGAAAAACCGACGCACGCTTACAACTTCGGTACTGCACCGTAACCTGTGATGACACTAGCTCGTTTGACGTAGAGGTTACAGCGGACGGTAGGCAGGCGCGTAAGTACGACTACGAGGCTTTTAAACCGGGTGTTGCAGACTTTTCGTTAGGCACGCGACGGTTCGCGTCTGAAAGCTTCCGGTTCCCTGTGTTCGCGCAGAACCAAAAGTGCAAGATTGTCTTTAAGAACAGTACGGTCTTGCCAAGCACGTTAACGTCACTTGAGTGGCAAGGGTTTGTAAGCCCGAAGGCTGTGAGTGTGCGATGACGTTTGAGATTGTACCCGCTAAGCAGCACCACGTTCACCACGTCGCAAACAACTTGCGGGAACCTGATCTTGTCGAGGCGCGTTACGTGAACAAAGACGTGCCACCAGTCGAGCAAGTTGAAACAAGCGCAGAAAACAGCAGCATTTTGCTGGCCGGGGAAGCGGACGGTACGCCTGTAGCTTTGGCTGGCGTGGTGCGTACAGACCAAGACGAAGTTGGCGTTGCATGGATGGTGACAACCGATTGGGTTTACGACCACGCCACAACATTTCTGCGCCGCAGTGGTGACGTGCTTGAGCAAATGTACGAACACGGCGATTGGCTTACCTTCGTCAACCTAGTGCACACAAGCAATCAGCTTCACGAACGTTGGCTGACGTGGCTTGGCGCACAGTGGCACCCTAAGATTCAAAAGTGGAACGGCGCTTACTTCAAGGCCTTCTACCTGCACCGCGAGGATTTACGGCATGTGCACCGCAGTAGCTAGTTTTATCGGCCCGGTCATGAACCTGGCGATGGCTGGGCAGCAAGCCCGTCTCGCTGGGCAACAGCGTGCGCTGGCTGACAAGCAAGCAAGCGTTGAGCGTCAAATGCTGCTTGAGCAATACGCTGCGCAGCAACGGCAATACGAAACCAACAAGAAACTGGCTCTTGATAGCTTCGCGCTACAGCAAGAACAGATTGACGAACAAACAGTAGAGAACGTCAAAGAGGTACAGCGCCAAGCGTTTGACCAGTTAGTTGCAGCACGTAACGTGCGCGGCACAACGCAAGCAACAAACGCCACGCTGGGTAGGTCAGGTGTTTCTGTGCAAGACACAATTGCTGCAATCAACGCAGAGAGCGGACGCAACGAAAACCGTCTGGCGAACCGGGCAAAGGCTATGCGGCGCTACGGCCAAGCACTTAAAGAGCAAGCGCGTGACGAGACCACTGCGCGTATTGCTAGCGTCTTGGAGCCGCGTATGTCGCCAGCACAAATCCAAGCGATTGAGGTGCGCAGACAAGCCGCTTACATCGGCGCGCAACAGACGCAGCTACAGGCATTTGGTACGGCAATCGGCGCAGTAACCGGGTTCACCAACGCGTTTACAAACATCCAAAGCTTGCAGTCGCAGCGCAGCACTATGCAGCAAAGTAGCGCCATGACCATGCAGGGCTTGAACAACCAGATGCAGTACAATCAAGCAAACGCCGCGCTGGGTACGGCCATGACAAACGTGGCAGCGCGCAACCTTCTTAACTTCAATCCATACGGGCGGTAACAATGGTTGAATTTATCTCTCCAATCAATCCTGGTGCAGCACCCGTTGCACGGCGTGATAGCTACTTCCGCCCATTGCTTGACGACCGTGAAGCCAGCGCATTGGGTGAGCTTGCGCAGGCATACGGGCAACTGCGGCGCGCAACAGGTTCGTTAGCGGATAGCTACGGAGCGCTGGGCCAGCGGTTCAATCAGCTGAGTGGCGCGATTATGGAGAACCAGCGCGAGCAACTGCGTGGCGAACAGCGCCAGAAAGACTTGCAGATTCAACAGAAGCGCTTGGACCTGCAAGAACAGCGTAACGCATTCGCTTTGCAGGCGGACAGGGAGCGCTTGCAGCTAGCCGTTCTGCGTGAGCAAGACGCGGACATTCGCGACCAGCTTAGCGCTGCTGAAGAATTCAGCATTATGAACGCACAAGGCAACAACGCTGCGTTTGCCTTGGGCGAAAGCGTGATGGCTGGCTTGGGTGCGTTCCCAACGGTCAGCAACGATATGTCGCAAGGCGGCGTTACCGTGCACAACACGGACATTGCGCCTGACCTTTACAGTGCAATCGAGCAAGCAGGACGCACTAGCGGTGTGAACTACACCGTTACCCCAGCGGCAACACCAGGCAGTACGCAATACGCTGCGCTGGGTGAGCAAGTTGGCGTCAACACCCCAGCGAACCTTGAGCTTAATAACCCTGGCTTTATCAACTGGATTGCCGACGCGCCCGAAAGCGTGAAGCAAAAAGCCTACGACGTGTTTGGTGCGGACATTGTGTCTAACGGCACGGACCTGCTGAACCTGGACAAAGTGCAACGTGCCGTGCCTGCGTTCAAAAGCATGGAAGATGGCGTGCGCTATATGGGCTTCTGGGCGCAGTATCGTGGCGTCAGCGAAGGCTCCGTTGACCAAGCAGTGCGCCAGTGGTTTGGGCTTAATCTTACTGGCCCGGTTGAAGACACAAAGTTTGACGACGAAGAAAGCCGCCAAGCCACACTGCAAGCTTACAGGGACCGTCTAAGCATCATGCGCGACTTTGGCTTGGATGCAGACGCAGTGTTGTCTGACACGGCGGCAAAAGCTGCATTTGTGCAAGGCACTATGCGCGCTGAAATCAGTGGGTACAACACAGACAAAATCTTTGAAGCCTTGCCCAACATGCCTTGGGGTCAACTGTTCAGCGAAGGACAAGCGGCTTTTAAAACAGGCAAGCTTGTTCGCAATACCGCAGGGTCCGCTGAGATTTTTGCAGGTAGTCGTGAGGCGTACGACCTTAAGCCTAACCAAATGCGGATTAGCTTGGACTTCAACAGCACGCCGGGAGCAAGTGGCGCGCTTGTTGTCATTCCCCCCAGCGCTACGCCGCAGCAGACAAAGCAAGCCAAGGCGTACGTGGACGGTGTGCAGAAACTTTTCCAAGAATTTGGGTATGAAGGTTACACGCTGAGCCAAGGCAACGGCATACAAGTAAGCGGCGGGGGCAACCGTGGGCTTAGCAACACGATTCACACTGAGCCATTCTTTGCCGAAGACCCGATGGCCGTGCAAATCTTTATGCTGCCCGAGTTCCAAAAGCGGTACGCAAACCTGCTGATGCGCACGCTCGGTGCAATCGACGGGGCGGTAATCATGGCTCCGCACGAGGAAGGGCGCGAAGGTGCAGTGATGAACGTAGATGGTAACATCATCACGGAACGGCAGTTTGCGTTGGATACACTTATCCCTAACCTGCAAGCAATGCGGCAAGAGGGGCTACCAGGGAACAAGATTAACATTGCCGCAGACGACGGTGCGCGCCCGTTGGCAATGGACGGTTCTGACCCTAGCGGAAACGTAGCCGTGCAAGCGCTGGAAGGTTACGGCGTGGCAGTGAACGGCGGCGAGAGCGGAGACGCTATGACCGTTGGCTTCACAGATGACGCGGTTGCCGCAGCGCTTCAGACACAGCTAGGCGCTGACTACGCTGAGTGGTTTGCCGAAGACGGTTCAGCAAGCGCAGCGGTGGACGCAGTGCAAGCCGCAGGCGCACAACTTCGCGCTGAGTTGAACATGTATCGCAACATCATCGAAAGCAACACGGGCGGCAAGATTGACGAACAGTCGTTCCGTAACCTGCCCCACGTGCAGCGCGCCTACCAACGGTTTTACAAAGCGTTCGACAACGTGCAGTCCAGCATGCTCAACGCAGCGTTCCAAGACGCCAAAAACGAAATCAAGCTTAACTACGAGTACGCTGAACAAACTAAAATCATTCCGTTTATCGAAGACTTAAGCGGCAGCGAAATGAACCAACTGATTGCTAGACACGGCGAGCCAGTGGAAGTGTTCAAAGCGTTAATATCTAGCGAAAGCGGTTTAAGCATTGAAGAGATTGAAACGCATTTAGAAAACGGTGATCTTGCAAAACTGAAAGCGTGGGGTACGTTCACAGAAAAGCTTAGAGCTACTGCAAGAGAAAATAGTGACAATTACGCTATCAACGCAGTGCAAGTGGAGGTGCAAAGCGCAGACAAACGAGGTGAGACAAAAGCTGAGGCACTGTTGCGGCAACGGCCAATCGACATCAAAAAGTTTACATTAGATTTGCTTGGCGACTTGGAGTCTTACAGCGCGCTTTCAGAATCTACTGAGCTTAATGGCGCTCAGCTAAATGATTTCACGCAGAAGCTAGGCACTTTGCAAGAAATAATGAGTAGCAAAGCCGTTACCGATTTGTTTGGCAAAATTCAGACGGGCAACGGGGGTAACACCTTGTTCCAAGATGCAGCAGACGTTCTAGAAACTGTAGGCGACTATCAAGAAAAAGCACTTAAGGAAACTTTTAACGCGGAACGTTTTACACAAGCTGTGACAGCCAACGGACCACTAGCGCCGTACGAAGTGTTAAGACAGGGAGAAGACGGGAAGCTTCGCACTGTCTTTAAAACCGAATTGTCTGCGGAAAAAGCAGCACGCAATCAGCTTTTAAATGAGCAAGCAAACGCAGCGTTAGCAAAAGAAGACGCCGGAATGTTGCGTGGTGTATTTGAGCAAGCGCAATCGTGGGGCATGCCGGGATACGGTGCGAAACTGCTAGATCAGCTTAACATCGAACCGGATGAACTTGGGCGCATGGACATGGGCCAGTTTAACCTGATCGTAGAGTCTGCGCTGAGCGCAAACGTTGACATTGTTGAGACGTTCCAAGGCGACCCGTTGGCTGCACTTGCCGCGATGCGGGTACAGCAAGAGGGTGGTACTTTTGCAGACGCCGCGCTCGCAATCGACTCCATAGTGCAGAACAACATTGGGCAAGATACTTTGCAGTTCATCACGGACTTGCAGATTGGTGGCGTAGAGCCGCAGCTTGCCGACGTAGTGCGGCTGGAAGTTGTTACGCAAGCCGCAGAGCTTGGGCTGTTTGGGCGCAGCGCGGAAACACAGCAGAAAATCGCTAAGCTAACAAACGACGCGATGAACAAGACGCTTAAAACCAAGAGCATTACAATCGCAGACTCAAGCGGCGTGTTGTTCGACAACTTGTTAACTGATGTATCTGCCCGGTGGGTTAACAAAGACCGCAACATGCTTTCACCAGTCGGTGACGCGCTATCAGGCATCAACGAACGCGTTTTTGGAACGCAAGATGTTTACGAAAAGAACGTGGCGCGCATTGTGGCTGGCGTTTTTGTTGAGAACTTTCGCGGACCACTTGAGGAAGCAGGGCGCAAAGACGCCATGAATGGCATTTTGGACAGCCTAGTTATTGGCAATCAGTCTGCCTACATCGCTGAGTCGCCTAAAAGCTTCATTGCACGCAACGTTTTAGTTGAAGGCAAGGAAGGTGTACCCGGCATTCAAGGGTTTGCACACTTTGACTTAGAGGACGCTGGCAGCACACGCGTCAACATCATGGGACAAGACGGAACCAGCGCGCCTGCGTACTTGTTGAACAACACTAAGAGCTTTGATAAAAACTATACGCAGCGGTTGCAGGCTACCGTGCAGCTAGCGGACGGGCGTGACTTTGTTGTGGACTTAGACCCAAAAGACTTGCAGCCGATGCTGGGCGCGCAAAGCGTCGTAAGCTTGACGGGTTCTAACATTCTCAACAGTGAGCTTACACAGACGCGGCGGATTGGTATGGAAAGCTCAATCGACACCGGGTCCATGATTGCCTACACGGTTCCCGAACAAGTCCTGCTTGACGCCTTGCCTGACGAAGCAACAGGCGAAATTAGCACAATCGACTTTTCGTATCAGTACGCAATGGGCAGTGAGACCGCAGCGTTTGCTGTGTCGCGTGCGTTGATTGACGAAGCAATTCACAACACGCAAGCGCAAAGGGTTAGCCAATGACGTGGGTTAGTCAGTACGGGTACAAAGACCAGACCAACGAACAGGGTTTCGTAGGTGGGGTTGCTAGGTCTATGCAGTACGGCACCACGGCAAACGTCGTGCGCGCCTTGAACCTTAATCACGCACGCGAGCAAAACTTCACGCAGCGCTTGATTGCCCAACGCGCTAACCCTTTCGCACAGCCAGCCGAAGAAACAGACGAACTGTACAACTTAGCGGCAAGCGTAGCGAGAGACCTTAATCTTAGCCCAACGCAATTCAATGAGTTGCGCAGGGATACTCGGTTCCTTGCTAACGGAAAGTACGCCACGTTTGAGCAAGACGTGCGGGACCAAGGCGCGTACATTGCGAAGCGCGACAAGACAATGGAAGGGGTTGGCGTTGGTGCTTCACTTGTCGCTGGCTTGCTGGACCCCGTTGACTTGGGCGTAGCCGTTGCAACAGGTGGCACGGTAGGCGCATTGTCGAAAGGTGCGCGGCTTGCAAACTCTACGTCTTTTATAGGGCGGAAGCCATTTACGGCAGGCTTTGGTGCTGAAGCTGCTGTAGAGCTTGGCATGCAGCCAGGTCGCAGTGCGCTGAGCGGTCAGAACGAAATGGACGTGGCAAGCATTGTGGCAACCGGGTTGTTTGGCGGCGTGGGTAGCAGCATGATTGCAGCGTCTACGAGCAAGCAACTGCGCAACCTTGAGGCAGTCGCAGCGCTTAACTCAACTGAGCGTTCTGTTGTGCGCCTTGTTAACAGCGCAAGCGCAGGGGATGCGGCAACGCAACCTGTCCGCGTCTTCGGCCAAGACACTTTCTTAGGCAACGTTTACGAGTGGCTTAGCCCCCGGCGCAGCGCGCAGATGAGCAAGCTTGGTGAGGTCAGTGAGACTGCCCGGTTGCTTGGTGGCATTCTGCAAGAAACTGACGACGGAGTTATTCGTGCGGGTGCACCTGAGTTTGAAGCAGAGGTGCGCTTGTTTGACGCTGAAGACGCGCTGGGCCTTGAGCAACTGCGGCAAAGCATGGCGGACGCGCTGACGGACACAGGGATAGACGAAGGTGACTTCCTCGTAGCAATTGAGCGCACGCGTCGATTCCGTAACTTGGGCAAAGAAATCACAGCCGATGACTTGCGGATGGAACCCGAAGTGTTTGCCAAGCTTAAGCCACAGATTGACGAGGCGGCTGACCACTTAGACAAATTCTACGAGAAAAAACGCGCACAGATGGTGGAGAGTAACATCTACCAAAGTGACATTCTCACCGAACTAAACGGCCAAACGTACAACAAACGGGCGTTCAGTCATCGCAACATAATGCTACTTGATGACCTGCTTGAGCGCGAAAAGATGCACAAGCTTATCACAGGCGCAATCGTGGCAAAGCAAGGACTGCCCAAAGAATACTTGGCGCGCAAGGTTGCGCTGGGTGACGTTAAACTTGATGGCGTGCGCATTGACGATTTCGGGGATGGCGCAACGATTGAGTTCAAGACAGACTTTATTCTCAAGAACTACGACGCAGAGATTACGGCCAAGGCTCAGACGTACATGAACCGCCTTGGGCGCGCATACTACGACAACGTTGTGGACCGGGTACGCAACGCACGGGAAGGTCGGATTGATTACTTCACGAGCGACGACCTAGAGGAAGAAATTGTTGAGGCGTTGCTGCGGGAGTTCAAGTCTGACGCAACCGACGTTGAAGCCGCAGAAATGGCAGAGCTTGTCACAAACATTCTAGTGCGCAAGCAGCGTCCAAACAGCAAACGGCCAGACGCAGACTTTTTAAACAGCAAGCTAGGGCTAGACGACACGTTCAGTATGTCATTGCGTGAGCTTGGGTTTAGCAACGCCGACGTGACGCGATTGTCAGCAAGCTTAGACGAAACGCTGGGCAGCAGTCGTATCAGCAAAGGCGACCGGATTAGCTTTGAAGACCTGATCGTAAGTGACGCGCTGAACCTGGCTAACTCTGCCCGTTGGGGTGCGAACAGACTAAGCGTGCTGGGCAAGCGCGGCATTCTAAAAGAAGACGACACCGTAGCAACCAAAGTGCGGCGAATGCGCAAGCAGTTTGAGGACTATAAGGAAAAGGCAAAGAAGCGCGGGACGAGCGCTAAGACAATCCAGCGTGAGAAGCATCGTGTTAATCGCGGCATCTTTGACTTGATGACTGCGGCAGGGCGCAACCCGAACCGGGCGTACGACGAAATGATTGACGTTGACCCCGTAACGCGCAGCCAAGTAGCAGGCTTCGATTCTGCATTCGGACAAATCACCAACGGTGCACGCAACCTGACGACCGCAGTGTTCCTGCCTCAAGTGATGTTCGCGCAGATTCCTGAGTTTGTGCAGGTAGCTTCAACGGTAGGGTTAGGCAATGCGAAGTTCTGGAACGAAAACTTCAGTGTGCTTAGCGATCTTAAACGCGCAAACAAAACTGGAAAGTTTGACACGCAGACAGCGGAAGACATGGTGTTCGTGGCTGGGATTGACCCCACTAACTCGCTGTTCCGCTTTGACCGCCCTGATCTAAACATGCGTGCGGAAGGTCAGACAAAAGCTGCGCAGTTTTACAACATGACAGGTAGGGCGCGAGAGTTAAGCATGGCGCTGAACTTATTGAAGCCTATCACTATGTTAATGCGTGCGTTAACGTATAGGCGCAGCGTTGCTAACCTGTTCAAAAGCGCTAACGGCAAGAACAATCCGTTTGATGAATATGACCTTGGCGTCATTATGAACTTGCCCGACGGACCACGCCGGGACTTAGCGTACGATCTTATCAAGCGGTTCGCAGAGGTAGACGCAGACACAGGCACCGTGCGCAGCCTGCGGACTGACCTTTGGCACGACGTGAGCGACGAAGCGTCCATGCTAGCCGACGACCTTGAGCTACGACTCAACGAGTTTGCGCACAGGCTTGTGCAAGAAAGCAGCATGGGTATGTCCCCGGCGATGCTGCAAGGTGGCCTGATGAAATACTTTACGCAGTTTATGACGTACAGCTTGAACGCGTTTGAGAAGCAAGCTGTACCGTTGAACGCCAGGGTGCGCAGTGGCAACGCAAAGAAAGCGCGGCTGATTCTGTACGGGGGCTTGGGGGCGAGCATGATGATGTACCTAAGCAAGCTGTACGTCAGCACGGCAGGAATGAGTGAAACCAAACGACGCGAGCGGTTTGAAAAAGGTTTGCACCCGGCACGTGTCGCGCAGATGAGCATTAGCTACATTCCAGCGATGGCCGCACCTATGACATTCGTTGCACCAATGTTGCAAATCATGAGCAACGCTGGGCAAGACACGCAGCTTAGTCGTGGTGCCATTCCCACGGCCCCTACCCTGCAAGCCGTAACGGGGCTGTTAGACAGCATGCAAGGCGTCAAGCGCCTTATGACTGGCGACCCGACAGAGTATTCGACTACGCAGCTCATGCGTTATATAACTATGGGTGCGAGCCAGCTTCCATACGTGGTGCCATTTACCAATTCAGCATCCGCTGTAGTGGCAGGTGAGGCACCGTCTTTTGGCCCTAATGCCATGACACCAGCAGAGGAACAGTAACATGGCCTATACGCCAAACACTTACAGCACAGACGGAAGCGTGCGCGACTTTAACATCACGTTTCCTTTCCTGCGGGAGAGCGACGTACGCGTAACTGTATTCGATAGCGTAGGAAATGAGTTATCGAACACGGCGGACTACGACGTAGCGATTCAGAAACCAGACGCAACCTTTCAAATTCGCGTCGTCGCATACGGGACGATCAACAACGTAGATGGCGGCACCGCTTTAGCATCCGGTTACACTGTTACGATCAGCCGCGTTACGGACATATCAACGCTTATCACTGTGTTCCAAGATGGCGCATCACTGCGTGCGGAAGACATTAACGCGCTGATCTCGCAAATTAACTACGCGCTTGAGGAATTCGGGCAAAACACTACGACTGCCCTGGGCAAGAACATTACGCAAACGGCGTGGGACGCAACGAACCTGCGCATTACGAACCTCGCGCAGCCGACAGCCGACAACGACGCAATCCGCAAGGTAGACGTGGACAGCGGCATTGGGCCTGACATTACGACCGTGGCAGGCATTGCGGCAGACGTAACGGCTGTTGTGGCAGACCAAGCAGACATCGGGGTAGTGTCGGCAAACCTTAGTGGCTCTGACACGATTGGCACCGTGGCTGGCTCTATCGCAAACGTGAACACGGTGGGCGGCTCAATCGCCAACGTGAACGCTGTAGCAGCCGACGAGGTTGACATTGGCGTTGTCGCGACGGACCTGAGCGGGTCAGACACAATCGGCACCGTGGCCGGAATCGCCAGCGATGTGACAACAGTGGCAGGCATCAACGCTGCTGTTTCGAACGTGTCGAGCATTTCAGCCGACGTGACAGCCGTGAACGCTGACGAAGCTGACATCGGTGTTGTCGCCGCAGACCTTAGCGGCTCAGACACAATCGGCACCGTGGCTGGGTCTATCGCAAACGTGAACACGTTGGCCGCGCAAGACAGTAACATCACGACCCTGACGCAAGCGGCAAACCTGACCGCCTTGCAGAACGCGGCAACGAACGCGGCAGCGGCAGAGGCGGCGCTTCAAGCCTTTAACCGGACGTACCTTGGTGCGTACAGCGCGGACCCGAGTGCGGACGGTAACGGCGATCCGCTGACCGATGGCGACCTGTACTACAACACCACGTCAAACAATCTGAAGTTCTACGACGCTGGCAATACCGTTTGGGTGACACTGAACAACAGCGTGCAAGTCAACGCAGCGGCTACGCTGGGCGCAACTGGTGACGTTACCTTTGCAACAGGCCCGTCCTACCAAGACTTCCTAATGCGCGACAACAGCAACCCGGCGCAGTGGGTGAACGTCAATCCAAGCACCGTAAAGTCAACACTGGCTATTGCAGCCGGGGACGTGTCGGGCCTCGGCACCGCAGCAGCAGCGGCGACGACCGACTTTGCCACGGCAGCGCAAGGCACGACAGCCGACGCAGCCCTGCAACCGGGCGACGTTGTAGACAACCTCACCAGCACTAGCACGACCGCACCGCTCAGCGCAGCCCAAGGCAAGGCGCTGCAAGACGACAAGGCCGCATCCGGCTTTGCCATCGCAATGAGCATCGTATTCTAAAAGGAACAGACCCATGCCTAACATTACCGCTGTTACAGACCTACAGGGCAAGACTGAAGGCACTGCTACAATCACAACTGAAAGCAACATCGTTGCGGTTACTAACGCGAACCACACCTACAAAGTCAACGCTATCTTGCTTGCTAACGACAGCACATCGGCGGCAGCAGAAGTGGACGTGCAGTTTCATGACGGAACTACCGGGTTCACGTTTGTTAACAACGTCAGCATCCCGGCTAAAGCCAGCTTGGACGTGCTTTCATCGCCCATGTACGTCAACAATAACGAAACAATCAAAGTTACCGCGACATCCGCAGTGACAGCCGTTGTGTCTTACGAACTGATTGACGTGACGTAAGCCCATGAGTCGCAAAAACAAATACATCGGCGGCATCATCGGGGCGGACCCGTTGCCTAGCGGCTCACCGCGTCCCGGCGTGTCAAACCTCGGCGGTCTCAGCGCGGACAACGCTTTCGAAGCTCCAAGCCTCGACCTGAGCTTCGACGGTCAACTCAGCAGTTTCCGGCGGACATCGACAAGCCCGACTGCGCCGAAAGCCAACGGCGACCAGCTCGCGACCGAGATCGTGTCGCAGGGCAAGACGGGGACCGTGCAGTCGAAATATATGGGGCCACACGGCAAGCTCATTAACGGGTACGTGGAGAACCTCGTGCCTCATTCCACCGATTTCTCCACGGCGGCGGGATGGACTCATGTCTCTAGCCCGTTTCTCACGACTGGACAGGCGGACCCGTTTGGCGGGACGAGCGCTACGACGATAAAGGACGACACGAGTACCGCGTTTTCACGTATTGAATGCACGGTCTCTAACGTTAGTAACCTCGTGTTCACTGCGAGCCTTTTCATCAAAAAACAATCGAACACAATCACAGATCAGGTCTGTCTCCTGCGTTTGAATACTGGAGGAACAAGCCCCGCTGGCGTTCTTGACCTGCAAATCAAGCCACAAGACGGTAGTTACAGCTTGATCGACAAAAATTCAACGCAACCTCCTATACTTGAGGCGACCCGCGAGGATTTTGGTGATTGGTGGCGTTTCAGCATAACGGTGGGTGATCCAGCCTACACAAGTTACAAATATCAGTTTTTCGTAGATGTGGGCACGAGTTTCGTTACTGCGAGCGGCAGTTACGACAGTGCTGGCACTGGCGCAGTGACAATCTCCGGCGCACAGTTTGAGGTCGCGGGGTCGCCG
>Ga0208917_1000084_pt1 | contig 41907 bp, 33 predicted proteins | sample DEB08_DNA_10_FD_185500 | JGI IMG/M metagenome (GOLD analysis project Ga0208917, IMG submission 185500) | Aqueous microbial communities from the Delaware River and Bay under freshwater to marine salinity gradient to study organic matter... | ecosystem: Environmental > Aquatic > Marine > Coastal ...
ACGGAGTTCTTCACGACGCTGACACAAACGGTTGGAACATTTCCAAGCACAACCGTATGAAATCCCGTGTAAACAATTTGCCAGACCATTCTCTTATTTCTGACGACGAAATGTGTGCGTAATTAAAGTTACTCACCTTCTGAGTGTTCTTTAGGTGTAAGGAGCACACTCAAACATGAAAACACAAGATCCTCGCACATTGTTTGCTGATGATGAGTTCACTTTCTTTCGACTCAATCTTCTCAAAGAAGTTGACCGCTTGAGTGTGTATCACTCTGATAGGTATCAGAAAGAAAAGGAACTCAAAAAGGCAGACGATTGCCTCACCTATCTGATGAACTATCGCTCTCACCAACCAGAGTTTTGAAACTCTGTAAACTATTACCTTTTTTAAAATTATGCAAGTCAAAGTCGATCTCTACGTTGCTGGTAAAGTCTTCTCTGAAACTGTGGTGGCAGAGAACTATCAACATGCCCAACAAATTGCATTGGCACGTAATCCTGGTGCAAAGATTGTCGGTTGCACTGCTGTATTTAAGTGACAACCAATTAAAATTACTCACCTCTTGAGTGTTCTTTAGGTGTAAGGAGCACACTTCATTATGACAAATCCAACAACTCTTCAATCCGTAAAGTATCTTCAAGAGGTTTACACTCTTGAAGAACTGAAAGACATTGTGGAGCACGGTTGTTCTTCTGGTCTTGCGCGTGAGCACATTTATTATCATCAAACATGGGACTTTTACCTGAAGTTTGAGGATGAAGTTGAGGATGAACTTTTCGCCACTTATGGTGAAGAATATATTGAGTATTTCTCTAGAGATGGTGTCACTTCTGTTCGCCAACTTGTGAACGATATGGTCTGGTCTTTTATTGAACTCGTTGCACAAGATATTATCAATCAAGACTGAACAGTTAAAGTTACTCACCTTCTGAGTGTTACTTAGGTGTAAGGAGCACACATTATGCCACTCTCCAACAAAACAGTTTCTAACATTGCTAACGCTCTCAAAAGTGAGGTTATCGACCACATTTATGCGAATGAGACTTATGCCTCTATGATGCAACAACTGGTATGTGAGGCACTTGATGCTACAATGGGTGAAATGGACGACGATCTCTATTTCGACCTCGCAATGGTTCTCTTTGACAGTATCGAACTGAAATGAACACAATGACTAACAATCCTACTCCAGAACAGTTCATTGAAGCACTTAATCGCTGGAAAATGACACCTGAAGAGAGAGAACTTGCTGACAAGAAAAAAGTAGAGGAGGACGCTGCCTACGTCATCGTTTCCTTTGTTGTTCTCTTTGGTGCTCCAACTATTATTTGGGCAGCACTTGTCTACCTAGTTGGTTTTGAGGTTGCATGGTTAAAGGTATTTGGTGTTTACCTAATCTTTAACTTGGTCAAGAACATTATTAGAACCAGTTTTAAGAAATGATGCCTTTCTTCACAAAACTTTCTATCGGTTTTGATAGTTTCAAAGATGCACTTTATTGGTGGGTTGGTAACATGACAATGGAAAATCATCACCTTTTTCAACCTACTGATGTGGCAGCATTTTGGGTTGAGTTGAATAGTGGTTATTATCAACTTCACCCAGAAGAGTACACTAAAATCTTCTTCACTTTTCCTGAGGTCTATCACATTAACTGAGAAATGAAAGTTTCCTACATCTTTCTGGCATTCATAGGCATTCTGATGTATAATGCCTTTCTTGCGCAAAACGACAAGAAAATGCTTGAGGCATATGATAAGATCTGTGCCGAACAAGTTTCCAACCCTAACTGTATCTACGCAAAATGACACCTGACACTCTGAACTTTAATGGCGATGCTACCACCTTCCTTGGTTTGGTTGGTGTTCTTTCAACGCTTCTCATTGTTGTTACTGCTTTCCGTCGCTTTTACAGCAGTCCTTACAATGTTCGCGTAAAAGTTCAAAAAACCGAAACACAAACTACTGAGAACTGATTATGCCAAACGTCGAAGCACTTGCTGAGGAAATGGAACTCACCTGCGACTATTTGGAGGCAGAGTTTATCATTGACGATGAGTTTTGCATTCCTGAGATTTATCTTTATCAAACTGAGGAGCATTTGATAGTCACAACGTTCAACGATTAAAGTTACTCACCTCTTGAGTGTCCCATAGATGTAAGGGGCACACACTTCACCCCACAACATTGATTTTATCATGAAAGGATTCAGTACTAGAATCAAGAAAAGGGTGAATTGCATCTTTGACGGATTGGATGTTGGGCATTGCATTACTGCTCAGGAAATGGGAAGGATTGTTGAGAACTTGACTGAAGAATACGATCTGCAGTATTTTTCCGAGTGTTATCCTTCTCGCCCCAATCGCTCCAAAGGTGTTACGCAAGTTGAATTTCAAATGAAGCAACTTGAACTTATGCATAAAGCAAAGCGTTGCGGAGTTCTAGAATGGGTTAAGATTTGATCCTGCATTTTCTACACTAAACCTTCCACTTTTTCTACAATGGCAACCCGTTCTCGCATTGGTATCGAACTCTCTGACGGCTCTATTCTTTCTGCTTATCACCATTGGGATGGTTATCCTGAGTGGTTGGGTCGTATTCTCACCACACACTACAACACTAAGGATAAAGTATCCGAACTGATTGATGGTGGTGATATGAGTTCTTGCTGGTCTAATCGCACTTGGGAGGGTGAACTTCCTGAGGGTCAATATGCTCCTGAGTATTATTCTCAACGGGGCGAAAATACTCCTCCTCGCCTTGATGCTTTCCTTGGAGAATATCTGCTGCCCGATAACAGCGAAGAGTTTGCATATGTCTTCCGCAATGGTGAATGGGTATGTTATGATATGCACCGGTTTGATGATAGCAAACTGCCTGAGGTTGTTGAGATTCCCAGCGGCGCACTTGCAGTCTGATTAAAGTTACTCACCTCTTGAGTGTCCCATAGATGTAAGGGGCACTCACTTCCCTCCAACCTCTAAACTTATTATGATCAAAAAAGGCGGCAATCCTTCTCCCGTCCAGGTATGTGAAGGTCTCAAAGGTTACAATGTCTGGGTGTATTCCAAAAGCACAATCGGTCCTGATGGTGTAGTTTACCATCACTACAAAACACTCACCGCAAAAGGGAAGTATCACTACAAATCTGATGCTTATGCTGTGGGTTGGTATTACATCAATTCCCGCTATTCTTGGTCTGCATGGCGTGGAACTATCGAAGCACATCGCAGGGAGTTAGCATCACAAACCGTTTGACCAATTAAAGTTACTCACCTCTTGAGTGTTCCTTAGGTGTAGGGGTTCAACATTATGACACAAGAAATGACACAATTCCGCGCTGGTTTCAAAGCAGAAGTTTACTGGGGTGATCAAGTTACTGCTCACCACATGAACACCCGTTCTGTGTATCGTTTCAAGAAGAATGATTCTGTGAGCATTATTCACTCTGCACCTTATAATTCTGATGGTGAGAGTGTTGACCAGTTCAGTGTGCAACACACCCGTGTGCTAGAGTATCACCCGAGCGGTAATGTTTTCCGTTCGGAAACTCAAACCATCGACACCTTTTCTACATGGTTGGGTGCTTACTATTGTGCTCTCGAAACTATTCGTAAAAACAGCAAATGACTGAGACTAAAATGACCTTAGAATTGACTGATAAGGAATACAGAGCACTGCAAGAAATGGTGGATCACTACTATTTCCACCAGCGTGAGGTATATTCTAAGGCACCACCCGAAAAGATTTTCACAAGCACACAATTCGACCTTTTTAGCAAACTCCAAATCAATGACTGAACTTTACAACGAAGTCCTGAACTCTGAAACCATGCCTCTCACTGCTCAACAACTTGATGAACTGAAGTGTAACTATGCTGAGATGGTTGTGGATGATATGGATCTCAAAACTCTGATGATTATGGCATATGATGTTATTGTGGAAAACCTCAAAGATTATGATGAGGAGGATATGAAAGAGGAGATTGTTGAACTGTATGATGAGGAAATCCTGGAAGAATTGATGCCTTGAGTTATACTTTCACATTTTTCTGCAATGGCACTGCTGCGAATGACCCAGAGCACCTGCGGCAGTTCAAAACGGATTTTTGTGAAAGTGTAAAATAGTAAGTTTCAATTAAAGTTACTCACCTTCTGAGTGTTCCTTAGGTGTAAGGGGCACTCACTTTTCTCCCCCTTCTGAAATTATGTTCGAGACTGCTCTCCAATCCCTGCCACAATTCATCCAAGAAATGGATGCTGATTGGTGCATGGTTTTTGACTGGATGGAGGACCAATGTGGTGCATTGAACGAGGATCAACTTAAAGAAGTTGCTATGATTTTTGATACAACTCTTCTCTGAGTAGTTTACTCTTTTTTTCTCCACTATTTTACTGAAACTCATGCTCAACAATTTGCTCAACGATTTCTTCGATCTGTTTCCCATTTATTATAAGGTGGATTGCAGCAAGTGTTTTAACCTTGAGGTGTTGTTTTTGTCAGTGGTTCACGGTGTTGCCATGATGAAGACGAAAAGTGGACATCTTTATTGTGCGCCAGTTAAGCGAACTGCCATTTTGTCGGCAATGTTCACCAAGAATCTGAGTGTATCAGAGTGGGTGAATGATAATGTGATGTTCACCTACTAAGTTACATTTAGTGAGTTACAATTAAAGTTACTCACCTTCTGAGTGTTCCTTAGATAGAAGCACAATCAACCAATGCGCAAAATCGAACGACAGATGAACGATGCCATTGCGAGTGGCAACAATCTCACAAACGGAAACACAACTGTAACTTATGACGCAAAACTTGATACAGTGAAGGTGTTTCTGTATGGCAATTTGATCGCTGAATTGGGTGATTATTTTGTGCAAATATTCGACGGTGGTTTTAAATCAGCAACCACTAAATCACGCCTGAATGCAATTCTACATGCAAACGGTTGTGATGGTGACCGTGTGTTTCAAAAGGGTGGAGAATGGTTCATTACTGATACACAAAAAGGTCAGGTAATTCCCTTCCGGAACGGTTATGTCTTTGCTTAAATCAATGAATAAGACAAGACCCGCAAGTTTCTATGCGAATCAAGTGAAACTCTTACTGCTTATTTTACTCTCTGTTCTCATTGCAAAGTCACCACCAACGAGGCAATTTATCTCTGATGTACTCTACACAACATCAGAGATCATTCGCCCAAAGTAACACAAATTCACAAAACCAATTAAAATTACTCACCTTCTGAGTGTTCCTTAGGTGTAAGGGTCACAACCAACCTCAAATGAACTTCAATCAGATTCACGATTCGATCAACATGGTATCAGAAATGGCAAAAGACAATTATGATGCCCGCAATGCCATTATTGATCGTTTCAACGATGAATATGAAGCAAACGGTGAACCACGCCGTTGTAACTACATCAAAGGTGAGTGTATCTATTATCTGCCAATCACTGATGGTAATGGTAACAAACTGGATGAAGTTAAAGTCGATTGTGATGTGATTCCAGTTGTAAAAGGTGGTTATCGTTATATCTACCGTCTGAATGGCAATAAGATTGCTCGCAAGAATCTCACCAAAGAAATTATGGCACTGATGAGTTGAGTTCTTTATACTTAAGACCAGTCCAATTAAAATTACTCACCTTCTGAGTGTTCCTTAGGTGTAAGGAGCACACACTACAATGCAACTGACTTCCAAAGACGCTAACATGATTGTTGACTTCTATCCCGTAAAATATGCGGATGGAACTATCTCCAATCGTCTTATTCTCAAAGTTCTGACCTTCTCTAACTGTAAGCAATCCACTCGCTACATTCTCAAAAAAGATTTCCAGTATGAGGTAGATTCAAGGGTTGAGGGTTATGGTTACATTGTGACTGATATGCACACAGAACCACAACTCTTTAACTCTGGTCTCTGTCTTGCCTGCTAATTTTCACAAAAGTCCCTAGATCATGACCAAAGTATAAAACAAGAACCAACCAATTAAAGTTACTCACCTTCTGAGTGTTCCTTAGGTGTAAGGGATCACCACTATGACTCATCTCAACAACGCTTCAAAAATCGGTACTCTCATCCCCCGCATTGGTCTCTCCTATTGCGCTGATGATAACACTTATACCGAATATACTTTTGATGTTAATGCTTGGGCATGTTCTCTCGAAGATCGTCCCCTTAAAGTATCCGAACCTCAAGGCGACTTGTTCACTCTTTTGTTCTCATGACAGCATTCGTAACACCAAAATCCAAAAAGGCAAGAAATCGTTTCTCTAATCTGATGGATTCAAATCCAGAATGCATCATCGAACAGAGGAAGGATACAGAGGTGTTTCTTACATCAATGAATGGAAGAAATCACTTCTGGGTATCACTCAATCATGATAAAGATTGGGATCTTGACTTATAGTCAAACGCTTCGCTCCGTCTTCGACAACAACATATTTCTCTCCTGGCACCCCTAAAAAGGTGCTTTTTTTATTGTTTTTTTATTTAAAAAGGTATTTTTAAATATAGTTGAGTGTTTTATTCCTTATTGATAATGATTCGCAATAAGGTCTTATTTGATATGAATTCGTATCAGAAACCCCTCTGTAAAACCTTATAAAACCCTCAGGGTCTTGTGAGAATACCTTATAGAAATGTGCTCAGGTCTTGTGATCTTAGCGTGCGCCCTATCACAAGACGCCCAATATGTCAAGGGACCGAAATAAAACTCCACACCCCTCTAAATACTCCCAAACCCCTTGACGGTTCGCCTAATTTATCGTACAATACTCTCAGTTCAGTCAAATCGCACAAGGTTCTCATGGTTTCCTATCAGATGGCACAGAAGCGTCGAGTAAGAATCACCCTGGATATGGAGGTCCTCAGTGATTTTAATCCCCGTGAAATCGACTTCGAAAAGGTATTCAAACTGGAACCCACTGAGAAGGTGGAAGCATACATCGAGGACATGGATATTGACTGGTGAGGTATAAGGCAGAAACGCCCTGAGAGTATCCTATGTGCCCCTGTAAGGGCACTCTAACCGTTCTCAGGGTAGATTGTACTTAAGAGGAAACAATTAAAGTTACTCACCTCTTGAGTGTCGCTTAGGTGTAAGGGGTCACCGAGACCCACACTAAATCACTCAAATGACTGCTACTCTCGCAACCGAAACCTATCTGGGTTGGTCAAACCACCAGACCTGGAACGTCGCTCTCTGGATTCAAAATGACCAGGGTCTTAACACTCTCGCATATGAATCTGGTTCTTATGAGAACTTCCTGAGTGTACTCGAAGAGTTGAACATTGTGGCAACTCCTGATGGGGTAAGGTATGCTGACCCTGAAGTGAACGCTATCGAACTCAACGGAGACGTGTTCAATTTCTGATACTTAAGGAGGTGACAATTAAAGTTACTCACCTCTTGAGTGTCGCTTAGGTGTGAGGGACACCCAAACCCCTCAAAACCCAATTCTTTATTCTTTTGATCATGCAATTCACTTCCTCCGCTATCAGCAACATTGCCATCGCTGATGATAAGGTTACCGTGACCTTTAAGTATGGTGAGTACACCTACAACTGCCACGATGTTGCTGGTTTCGAGAATGACCTCAACGATGTCATCTCTGAGGGCGAATCTGTGGGTCGTTTTGTGAACAAAGCAATCCGTGCCCAGTTGTTGCAATCGGTCTGAGATTGCGGGGGAGTTCTTTATACTTAAGGACTCCCCAATTAAAGTTACTCACCTCTTGAGTGTCGCTTAGGTGTAAGGGGCGCTCACCGCCCCACCCAAACTCTTTTTTATCATGAAGTCCTTCCCCCCCGCTACTGCCCTGATCTCCTTCCTGATGGGCATTGATTACAAAAAGCACTACAATTCCCTGATGGATACTGTAGTCATGGTCTGTGCGATTGTCGCCGCTGTCTACACTCTTGCCTCTGAGAAGTGGGTTGAGCACCGTATGTCCACCCGTTGCAAGATTGCGTTCCGCGCAGTCAAAAAGTACGCTAAGGTTTCTTATACCTGGGTGCGTAATGTCGCAGTTCCTTATGTTCAAACCGTCGTGATTCCGTTCGTGAAAGACGCAATCTCTGAGGTTCGTTCGTATCGCTCTGCCCTGCAAGTTGCCTTCGGGTGAGTATAGAGAATGGGATGCGCTCTAAAGACACCCAAACCGTCCACACTGATTCTTTACTTTTTTCATCATGAACTTCGCTATCTCCAACAGCACCGCTATCGAGAACATTGCTATCAACGACAACACCGCTACTCTGACCTTTAAGGGTGCACGCTCCTATGATTACACGCTGAACGATGTTGCTAACTTCGTAAGTGCACTGAGCAGGGTTATCGAAAGCGGCGAATCTGTCGGTCGGTTTGTGAACAACAGCATCAAATCTGAGGTGCTTATGCCTATCGCTGCTGCCTGATAGTTGTGTGGGGTGCTTATACATAGCACCCCTTCTTTATTCGTTATTCTTTATATCACGAATAAGCAGTTTATTCGTTATTCGTATCAGCAGTATATGCGATTAATTGTTTATTCTTATAGGCGGGCGTGCCCGTATAAGAATTCGAAACTACCCTAACCTACAGAGGTGACAAAACGCGAGAGAACTATAAGGATCAAAAAATTTTTCGCCGAGTAAAAACCATGAGAAACCCGCCGAGAGTATTATGAGAAGACGCCGTGACCCTTATTGGAATTTCTGGAAGGTAGTCTTTGCGGGATGGTTAATACGATATCCGGGGAGATTCTTTAATATATTCCGATTTCCACTGTCTATAATAATAGGCGCTTGCGTAATTGTGATATATAATTCAGTTTCAAAATGAGACTCAGAGAAAAAAATTCTGAAAAATTTTTTATGATTGAAAATGTTTATCACATATATGCAAAAGATCGTTGCATATATCACTCACTAAAAAAAGAAGAATTTGAGATTATATGGGAATCTCTCAACAAGCTTGTAGAGATATACACAGAGGTTGGTAGGAGCGATTTACAGTATGAGGTAGTTACAAGAAACCCTCAACTAATTCAAGAGGGTTCTTATTGACAAATATAAATATTGGGACTAAAATGAAATTGAGGTTTTATTAAAAAGATGGCAAAAGGATTTACTGTAAAAGCGAAACCACCAGAGGTGACTAAGACTGAAGATTGGGATTATGATGCGATCAAGGAGCGTTTGAAGGGCAAGAGTATTGTATTTTGTCTTCCTGGTCGTGGATGTTCTTTTCAGTTTCTGAAGAGTTTTGTACAACTATGTTTTGACATGGTACAGAACAATATGAGTATTCAGATTTCTCAAGACTATTCATCGATGGTGAACTTTGCACGTTGTAAGTGTCTTGGAGCGAATGTTTTAAGGGGACCGAATCAGAAGCCTTGGGATGGCAAGTTAGATTATGACTATCAGTTGTGGATTGATAGTGATATTGTTTTTAACTCTGCGAAGTTTTGGCAACTCTGCGATCTCGCAATCTCTGAAGACGGCACAGAACGTGAGATCACAGCTGGGTGGTACGCCACAGAAGATGGGCGCACGACATCAGTTGCTCATTGGTTGGAGGAGGATGACTTCCGTAACAATGGCGGAGTCATGAATCATGAGACCACAGAAACCATGGCAAAGCGTAAGAAGCCTTTTACAGTGGATTACACCGGATTTGGTTGGGTTCTGATTAAGAATGGGGTATTTGAGAATCTTGAGTATCCTTGGTTTGCTCCTAAGATGCAAGTCTTTGAGTCTGGTGCAGTTCAGGATATGTGTGGAGAGGATGTTTCATTCTGTCTTGATGCAAAAGAGCAAGGTTTTGAGATCTGGTGCGATCCTCGTATTCGTGTTGGACACGAAAAAACTCGTGTAATTTGATTGGAGATTTAACTTATGGCACTTAATAAGACTATTTTTACTCCGGCGCCTCCTAAAAAGACTCGCCAAGGTCGTTCTGCTCGCACTTTACTTTCAGCAACATCTCGTAATGGACGTAAGAAAAAGTATCGTGGGCAAGGTAAATAGTTAAAGAATAGTTTCTTTTGGATGTACCATTTAGAACCTTCTACAGAATGGAATTCAATATATCCAAAAGACTTATGGGTTTATAATAAACTCATTCTAAATCGTCTTCTAGGGCATCTCTGTGGACCTACAGGGGTGCCTGTTCCATATTCAGGGTATTATATCGTCCGACCAAGTATTAATTTACTTGGTATGGGGCGATTTTCGCGTAAGGAGTGGATTGATAATGACACTGAACACTTTCATCCTTCTGAATTTTGGTGTGAGATCTTTGAAGGTGAGCATATAAGTGTTGATTACCAGAACAAAAAGGCAAAATTGGTTGTCAAAGGTGAAAGAGATGTTAATGATCCTTACTATAAATGGAAAAAGTGGTATATAATAGACAAGGAAGTAGAATTTCCACAAATATTAGAAGAGTTGGTTGGAAATTATGAGTGGATCAACTGCGAATTCATTGGAAATAAACTTATAGAGGTTCATTTTAGAAGAAATCCCGACTTTAGATATGGCAATACCGTCGCGATACCAGTTTGGAAAGAAAATAATAAGGTAGAATACGATAATTTACACTTTGTTGAGGATGAAGATTACTTAAGAAAGGGATTTTACATTGATTCCGGGATAGAAACCCCGTAAAAAGTTCTGTTCAACCTCAAAAAGGAGAAAACAGATGGCAATGCACCCAAATCCAGACCGAGATTCAAGTTACATGAGAGAAATGTGGGGTACAAGTGGTCTTATTACTGACTATTGGACCAAAGTGCCCGAAAAAAAGATGCTTCGAGAGATCAATAATGATGACATAACACCCAAAAAACATGATTTTAGTGTTCAAAATGAAATTCATTCAAAAATACGCAATGACAACGACTATGATGACTGGGAATACGGTACAGAACCAATTTTTGGGTGATAAATAAGATAGAATTATTGTTTTTTAAATGCCCTTAGAGCGAGTTAGTAGAAGTTTTAAGGATATTAGCCTGTCATTTCAGGTTAATCCAGTCAGCTTTGACTTAATTGCTATAAGAAATGAAACTGCTATATCTCGCTCTATTCGCAACCTTGTATTTACAAATCCTGGAGAAAGATTTTTTAATCAAAATATTGGTTCTAAAATATCCAGGTCTCTTTTTGAGAATATGGATGCTATTTCCGCCTCAAGTATTCAAGAAGAAATTACAAATACAATAGAAAACTATGAACCAAGAGTTAAGTTAAAAAGTGTTGAAGTAGTTCCAAATTTTGATGAAAATCAATTTGATGTTACTATCGTATATGATATTATTGGAATTGATGCATTACCTCAACAATTAACGTTTGCCTTACTACCAACACGATAATGTCACTAGTAAATTTTACAAATCTAGATTTCGATCAGATTAAAACTACTATAAAAGACTTTTTAAGGTCAAACTCAGACTTTACAGATTATGACTTTGAAGGTTCTAATCTATCAGTTATTATTGATACTTTAGCATATAACACATATATCGCATCTTATAATGCGAATATGGTAAGTAATGAAGTTTTTATTGATAGTGCTACTTTAAGAGAGAATGTCGTTTCTCTTGCTAGAAATATTGGATATGTTCCAAGGTCAAGAACTTCGGCAAGAGCGAACATAAGTTTTTTTGTTGATACAACAGGTCTTCCATACAATCCATTATCAGTTACTCTACAAAAAGGTTTGGTTTGTACTTCTGCTTCTTTTGGAAATCAAAACTATGCATTTTCAATATTAGATGATATTACAGTTCCTGTTGTAAATGGAATTGCGATATTTGATTCTATTGAAGTTTATGAAGGAAATTATACAAAGAATACTTTTACTGTAAATAGTTTTAATCCAAATCAAAGATACGTATTAAACAACACAAATATTGATACTTCAACATTAAAAGTTTCAGTTAGAGATACTGAGAGTAGTAATAAATCTCTAAAATATATAAACTCTTCAAGTATTTTAGATGTAAACTCGCAATCTAAAGTATATTTCATACAGGAAGTTGCGGATCAAAGATATGAACTAATATTTGGAGATGGCGTAATTGGTAAGAAATTGGAAGGTGGCAACGTTATAGATGCTTCATACATTGTATCTAATGGAAAATCTGGAAATGGATTCAATTCATTCAATTTCTCTGGAATAATACTAGACAGTAGATCCAATAAAGTTCTTAACGGCATTTCTCTTATAACCGTAGATCAAAACTCTAAAGGTGGTAAAGAAATAGAATCTGTTGCTTCAATCAAAAACTTTGCTCCAAGATTGTATGCTGCACAAAACAGAGCAGTTACTTCTTCGGATTATGAATCTATAGTACCACTCATTTACCCAGAAACGCAATCGGTGAATGTATTTGGTGGAGAAGATTTAGATCCTCCACAATTTGGAAAAGTTTTTATAACTATAAAACCTTCAGTTGGAATTTTCCTATCAAACACAGTTAAAGATAATATTAAGAATGGTCTTAAAAAATATAGCGTAGCGGGTATTATTCCCGAAATATTAGATGCGAAGGTTCTTTATATTGAAACAACATCAAATGTTTACTACAATCAAAATCTTAGCACTTCAGCAAATGATGTAAAAACTCAAATCATTTCAAATATTAATTCGTTTGCGAACTCTGAAGAAATTAATAAGTATGGAGCAAGATTTAAATACAGCAAATATCAAAATATAATAGACAACTCCGATCAATCAATAACTTCAAATATTACTAAAGTTCAAATGAGAAGGGACTTAAAAGTCCTACAAAACAAACTTATAGAATATGAAATTTGTTTTGGAAATCAGTTTTATATTAAAGACGATGAAGGTTATAATATTAAGTCTTCTTCATTTAATATTGCTGGAGTTCAAAGACCGGTTTACATATCAGATAGACCAAATTCAGACCTAAAAACTGGTTCTATATTCTTATTCTATCTCGATTCAAAATCACAACCAGTCATAGTGACTGATGGTATTGGAACTATTGATTATGTCAAAGGAGAGATTCGTACTTTCCCAATTAAGATAATTTCTACTACAGTAAATAGTGGTGGAACCCCAGTTATTGAAATATCAGCAATACCAAAATCAAATGATATTATTGGTTTACAAGACATTTATTTGCAACTAGATACTAATAGAGTTGAAGTTGCAATGCTTCCAGATAATATAGAGTCTGGTTCTGATTCTTCTGGATCAAATTATATCTTCACATCAAGCTACTTTAATGGCGACCTAGTAAGAAATTAATAAATGGATAACGCAAGAATAAAGATTAGTTCAGTCGTAACAAGTCAACTTCCATCTTTTGTTAGGGAAAACTTTCCTTTAGCAGAAGAGTTTTTGAAGCAATATTATAGGTCATTAGACTATCAAAGTGGAGTTTATGACATTCTACAAAATATTGATAAAGATATAAAAGTAGATAATAGTTCAAATCAAATACAATCTACAGTATTAACTGAAAATGTAACATTTTTTGATACTACAATATCAGTTACTTCCACTTTAGGATTTCCTGATACTTATGGTCTAATTAAAATTGATGATGAAGTTATCCTATATCAAAATAAAACTGAAACAACTTTCGAAAATTGTTCAAGAGGTTTTAGTGCCATTACTTCATATGGCAATGGAGTAGAAGAAAATTTTGTATTTGAAGATACTTTAGTAAGTCAGCATACTGTAGGTACAGAACAAAAACCAACTTTAGTATTAAATTTAAGTATTTTATTCTTAGAGCAATATTATAAAAAAACAAAGAAGCAGTTTCTTCCTGGGTTTGAAGGTAGAAAATTCTTTAGTTCTTTAAACTCAGCAACATTTTTAAAGAACTCTAAAGATTTCTATTCCTCAAAAGGAACTGACGAATCATTTAAGATATTATTTAAAGTATTGTTTGGCGCAAATGTAGATGTCATAAAGCCAAGAGAGTATCTAATACAAGCATCAGATGCCCAATACAGAAAAACTAGAGACCTTGTAGTAGAAAGAATTTCTGGAAATATTTTACAACTTAATAATAAAACAATATTCCAAGATGAGCAGGGATATATCAATAAAGCATTTGGTACTGTTACTGATGTTGAGGCAATTTTTAGAGATGGGACCGAATATTTTGTTTTAAAATTAGATAATGATTTTAATAGAGATATTAATGTTATTGGAACAGTTTTTGGCGATTTTTCAATTCACCCCAAAACAAAAATTGTAGAGAATGTTTCAATTTCTGGTAACTCAATACTTGTAGATTCTACTTTGGGATTTCCTGATAGTGGGACTTTAATTTATAAGGGAGCAGCAAATTCATTTTTGATTTCTTATACAGAAAAAACTTTAACCCAGTTCAACAACTGTACAGGAATAACAGAAGAGTTAACTAGCGGAAGCGATATATCTCTAAATGTATATGCCTATGGGTTTTCCCCAAATAATGAAGAAATAAGATTTAGAATTACTGGAGTTATATCAGATTGTAATCTGGTAGGTAAAGGTAAGAAGTTTTTACCAGGAGATCCAATAACTCTTGCTTATTATGGTTATAATGACAATACAGATTTTATTGCCAATAATTGGTTATACAATGTTTCTGTCGATTGTGAAGTTAAGAGTTTTGAGAATAATGGCGGTTTTTACTTTACCATTACAACCTTTGATAATAATAACATAAAAAACCAAGATATAGTAGAAGTAGATTATCTTTCAAATCTTACGGGAAGAAAAACTAGGAAGTTTCAAGCTTTAGTCAGTGATGGAAACATTCCTAATAGACAATTTACTATTAATAAGGTTGGAGAACCAATCGATAAGATTTTTTCAATTAGAAAAGTAATATCACAATATAATGGAGATCAATTCCCTTCAGACGTTGTAAACACTTATAAACAAGTAGATAAAAATGAGTTATATGTCGCTTCTAATTCGTTTCCAAACTATGGAGATTCTGTAATTGAAATTGATGATTTTAAAACAGAATTTAGTGAGGTAATAGACAACTATACAGTTTTTGCTCCGAAACATGGGTTCATTACTGGAGACGCGGTATTATACACTTATACAGAAGATGCAACACAGACTTTAATAATACAACAAGGAATTTATTATGTAAAGTATATTAGTGAATCTCTGTTTAAACTTTCAAGAAGTAAAGAAAATATTGAAAAGAGCAATATATTGAATAATAATAGTGGATATGTTAAGTTATTAAGTTCGTCTGAAGAGAGTTCTGGTAGGAAGGGATACACAAATAATTTTATAAGTTTACTTAAATTTGCAAATAAAAATCTAAAACCAGATCAAATTGGTTCTCAAAAGTTAATTAGAAAAATTGAAAGACCAAAACCATCTCAAAATAAAGTAAAAACTGTAAGTGGATGTACTGGTATTTTTGTAAATGGAGTTGAATTATTAAACTATAAGTCAAATGATATAGTTTATTATGGAGAAATAGAATCAGTTAAAGTTGTTGGACCTGGAGAAAACTATAGCGTAAATAACCCACCAAATTTGATTATTTCTTCAAATATAGGAAACTCTGCTTTTGGATATTGTGGTGTAGAAGGATCGTTAAGTAGAATTGATATTATAGATCCTGGATATGATTATATTGAAGATCCTATAGTAAACATTTCTGGAGGTTCTGGAACTGGAGCAAAAGCAAAAGCAAATTTAATACCAGTAGACAACTCTTTAGACTTTGATTCTACATCAAATAACACCAGAATAAACTTAGTAGCAAATCAAATTGGTTTTAGTACATTCCACAGATTAAATAATGGAGAAATAATAACATATTCCACAAACAATCAAACAACTATTGGTGGACTTGTAGATAAATCGAGTTATTTTGTAAAGGTAGTTGACGACTTCACAGTTAAACTTTTTAGGTCACTTGACAATGCTATAGATGATACAAATGCAATTGATATCACATCTTATGGTCAAGGAAATCATACAATAACTTCAAAAAATAAAAAGTTTACTATTGGTTCTATTAGTGTTATATCCAGTGGATCAGGATATAAAAATAATAAAATCACAATAAATCCTACTGGAGTTAATACGGCATTCAATCAAATAGAAGTATACTATCATCCATATCAAAGTGGAGAAATTATTACATATGACTCTGAGGGAACAACAATATCTGGTGTTGGAACTGGAAGTTACTATGTAACTAGAACTAGTGACACTACATTCAAATTGTCTCAAATTGGTATAGGAACTATCGCAAAAGACTTTTATTATAAAACCCAACAGTATGTCAATTTTTCGGACCAAGGATCTGGAAAACACGTATTTAACTATGAACCAATAAATGTTTCCGTTAGTGGTTATGTTGGAGTATCTACAGCAAATCAAAAGACATTTAACTCTATATTAAGACCAGTTTTTAGAGGATCAGTTTCTTCGGTTTATGTTGAAAATGGTGGAGTTGGATATGGATCTTCGGAGATTATAAACTATAATCGCCAACCACAATTTACTCTCGATAGTGGAAGCGGTGCTGAGGTTATTCCTGTAATATCTGATGGTTCTATTAGAGAAGTTCTTGTAGTAAATAGTGGATCTGGATATACTGAACCACCAGACATTGTAATTAGTGGCACTGGAATAGGTGCAGTTTTAACTCCTATTATTGAGGATGGCAAACTTAAGTCGGTCAATGTAATATATGGTGGATATTCATATGTTAAAGATAAAACGACTATAAGATTGGAATCTGTTGGAACTGGATGTCAGTTAAAGGCAGAGATCAAGAAGTGGAATATTAATAACTATGAAAGACTTCTTAGAAGCAATAAAATTGGTTCCAAGGACGGAGTAATTTATAAAGGTCTGAATCCAAAATATGGATTGCAATATACTCACCTTTATACCCCAAGAGAGTTAAGAAAAAGAGTTTCTACCAAATCAACAGAAAATAATGAAACTGTTTATAGATCAGATTATACTAACGATAAGAGTGATACAAAGTTCCATTCTCCAATTCTTGGATGGGCATATGACGGAAACCCAATATATGGACCTTATGGATATGAATCTTTAGATTCTAAGAGAGTTGTACAGGTAAAATCGAGTTACGATGAACCTGTAGACAACACTCCAGGAAGACCGAGTAGTTTAAATTATCCAAAAGGATTTTTTATAGAAGATTATCCATATACTGGTGGTGGAGATCTGGATGAGAACAATGGAAGATTTTGTATAACACCAGAATTTCCAAAAGGAACTTATGCATATTTTACTACTATTGGCGAGACTGATGTAAGATTAAATACATCAGATGGAAGAGGATTATTTAATAATGATAGAGAACCAAAATTCCCATATGTTGTTGGAAACAGTTATAATTCCAAACCAATAGATTTCAACTTCAATTTAGGATCAAACCAAGATGATTTTGATCTTTCGGATTCCTCTTTGATAAGAAATACTTATCCATATAATAGTGACAGTAAGTTCTCTGAATATAAATTTGTAGGAAATACTAATAAGAACTATAAGGTAAGAAATTCAAAAATAAAATCGACATTTGAATCTGGAATCAGTAGAATACTGCCCATTTCTGGTGGAGACAACTATAGAGTTGGCGAATTTGTGGATTTTGATAATGCTGGAACAAGCGGAAGTGGAGCAAGATTTAAAGTATCTCAACTGAGAGGAAAACCAATACAAAAAATTGACTTGGATGTTTTATCTCTCGACAATTTGGAATTTACATCATATAGAGGAAGTTCAAAAATTATAGGTTTTTCAACTTCTCCTATTAGTTTGAAAAGTAATCAAATTGTAAAGGTAGAGTCTTTAGAAAAACCGATTATAAAAGGAAAATTTGCAGTAAAAATACCACAAAATACTTTAATATTAACAAATGATGCCTTAGCAGCACCTGGAGTAAATTATTTGGAAGTTGATGGTGGATTGACTTATCCAAACATTAAAGAAAATGACGTTTATACTTTAGACAATGAAAAAATCAAAGTTCTTAATATAGAACCAAAGTCTTCAAGAATTAGAGTTTTGAGAGGTTTTGATTCTACTGGAGTAACATCTCACTTTGCTTCAACAGTTTTAACTGAAAACAGCAATAAAATTATTTTAGATTACCCTAGCGAAAACTTTAACTACAAAATTAATAGTGAATATTATTTTGATCCTACAGAGTCTATTGGGTTTGGAACAGAAAGAACTAAAGTAGTATTTGCAAATCCAGGAGCTGGAGTAACTACTCTAACATTTAATCCCAGATCAATTTATTTAAATAACAACAAACTTCAAACAGGAAACTTAGTTGAATATACCTCAAATGGATCTCCAATAGGAGTTTCTACAGATGGTGTTAATATATTTACAATAAATGATGGAGATAGATTCTATGTCACGAAACTCTCCGATAACTTTATTGGAATTTCTACGGATAAAGTTGGATTAAATACTTTTGGGGAATATACAAACTCAGATTTTACTGTAGGTTTACTATATTTCAACTCATCTGGAATAGGTTCTTATCATAGCTTAAAGACAGTATATGAAGAAACTTTATTGGTAAATATTGAGAAAAATTCTGCCATCGTTTCTACAGCATCTACTCATAATCTTTCAGTAAATGACCTTGTAAATATAAACATTTCTTCTGGAATTACTACAACATATAAAGTAAAATATAATGACTTTTACAGAAGAATTATTGTCGGTGAAGTAAGTTTTGATTCATTAAGCGTAGATATTGACTTAAACACTATAAGAATTCCTCTACACAATTATACAAATGGGCAGAAGGTAATTTACAATTCATCTTCACCCTCTTTAGGTCTTGTTGACAACCAAATATATTATGTAAATGTATATGATAAAAATAGAATCAGACTCTGTGATTCAAAATATCAAGCAACAAAATTAATATCAGAATATGTTAAAATAAATTCTGCGGAATCTGGAACACTTTCTCCAATAAATCCTCCAATAAAAATAGTTAGAAATGGAACTATTATATTTGATGTTAGTGACAAATCTCTTTCTATAGATTCTCCAACTTCGGGTAGAATTCCTTCTTTTGATTTTAATTTATATCAAGATTCAAGTTTATCAAACTTATTGTTTATTGTCGATTCTAATGGCAATTCTCAAATAACAAAAAATGGAAGTGTTGGTTTAAATGGTGCTACGGTTCAGGTAAACTTAAACTCAAGTTTACCCGACACTCTATTTTATAGCTTAGACCCAATTGAAAATAACACTAACTTAAGTATAAAGAAAGAAATAAAAGTTGACTCTGAAGTAGAGTCAAATAATTCTATAAAAATAAGAAATAGTGCTTTTTCTGGCCCTAAGGTAATTTCGGCAGTTGGAATGGGTACAGTGGGTTTAACTAGCTTTACTTACGAGGTTGAAAATAGTTTAGAAGTTATACCGTATAATCAAACAAACTCTAGTATTAGTTACACCACTTCATCAAAAACAGAAAAGGGTCCAATAGCAGGATTTGAGAGATTATCATCTGGAGAAGGATATTTTTCTTTCCCATTTATAAATGGAGTCATTAGTGAAGAGGGTACAAATGCTATTTTGGTTCCAGAATCTGATGATATAGGTTCTGTAAAGTCTTCAGAAATTGTTGATATGGGATATAACTATTCTATCGACAAAACTTTAAGACCTTTCGCAAGATTACCTCAAATATTTAAAGTTGAACCACTTTCAAAAATTGCGAATGTTGGAGTTACTTCTATAGGAGTTAATTATAACTCAGCACCAGATCTAGTAGTAATAGACTCATTTACAAATAAAGTTGTAAATGACCTGATATTAGATTTGAATCTTGAAAAGAGTGAAGTTGTCGTTATAAAAAATACTAAAGGTTTTTATAACAACATACCAAAAATAATACCAACAAATAATACCAACGGAATTAAGATTTCTAACATTACATATGATTCTGGAAATAAAGATGTTACTGTTACTTTAGATACAAACTTTTCTGCTGAAGACCTTCCATTTGAAGTTAATGATAAGATCATTGTAGAAGGAATATCTATAACAGGGTCTGGCACAGGTTATAACTCTAAAAATTATACCTACGCATTGTTTAAGATAATTGCCATAGATCTGTCTGGAGTTTTACCAAAGATAAAATATTCGCTTAAAGAATACTTAGGAGCAACTCAAACACCGGGAACTTTTGATCCTGCAAATTCTGCTGGTGTCATCACTCCAGAAAAATATTTCCCACAGTTTGACATATCACTAGAAAAAAATAATTTTTCTGTCAGAGAAACTGTTAGATATGGAAATAAAACAGGAAAAGTTGTTCAGTGGGATTCTAAAAATGAGGTATTGAAAATACAGACTGAGTTTAAATATGAAGGAGAATCTACAATTGAAGGAACCTCTTCAAATGCTTCGGCATTTATTAGAAGAAATGTTTCTGAAGATACATATTATCTAATAGATTCATCTTCAATTTCAATAGGTTCTTGGAACACTGATACTGGATTTTTAAATAATTCTATACAAAAAATTGCCGATAATAATTATTATCAGTATTTCTCATATTCTTTAAAATCTGAGATTCCTATTAGTGAATGGGATCTTGCTGTTAATGACCTAAATCATACATCAGGATTTAGAAGATTCTCAGACTTACAAGTTATATCTACTACAGATGAATTTAGTGGAATTTCTACAGTTCAAAGACCAGATGCTTTGGGTATTGTAGTTGACTTAAATAGTCAGGTGGATGTAAATTGCGTCTTTGATTTTGACTTAGTTTCAGAAAATTATTTCTTTATTGACGACACTTTATCATCAGATGAAATTTATTTAGATTCTAGAGTCATACAAGACTATTCAGAATCAATTGGCAATAGAGTTTTAGTCATAGACGATATTAGCGACGAATTTAATACAAGCTTACCAGCAACATTCGTAACATCATTTAACATCTAAGTAAACAAATGGCAAAAATAAGATCTCAAAAACTTTTCTTAAATGTAATAGATGATAGATTTAGTGATAGAAGGCAGTCTTCTATTGTAGGGTCTTTGACTAATGGAACGGACCTTTTCATTAACAATTATGCCAAAGTGTTTACTACAGATGAACTTGGTACTTTTGATGTAGTTGTTGCTCCAGATGGATCAAACAACCTTCAGTTTTTCCCTTTGGACGGAAGAATAAATGAATACAACTACAGTTTTATCACTTATGATATTAAGCAGAATGTAGATGCCACTTCAAATTTTCTTCTGGGAGATATTGTAAGTATAGGTTCTTCTCACGCAGAAATTAGTGCCGGAGGATCTGGCATAATTTCTAAAATTTCCACTGATTATACTTCATCTAAAGTTTTAGTAGAAGTGTCTTCAACAAACAACTTTTACGAATATACTGAAATAAGTTTAGTTATAGATTCAAATTTGAATGATGTTATTATATCAGATTTTGGAAAAATAACTTTTGATGACGATCCAACTGTTGCTGGTATAGGAACTTTTAATGCTTTCATATCTGGATCTGAGGTAAATTTGGAATATTATCCAGATCACGCAACTTTGGGTGACTGTAAAATTAATACTGTTAATATTGGAATAGCCAATACAAACTTTAGTCAAGAAGGAGTTGTAAATTTAAGGTCCGGTTCTCTAGAGTCTATAAAAACAGAAATACTTGCTAATCCAACTCCTTCAGCAACTATTGTAGGGTCTTATAATGAGGACTATCAATCTTCTTATATAATAGCACAGATTACAAATTTAGATACTGGAGATATTGAGTTTTCAGAACTTTTTGTGGTTAATGATAATACAGATGCATTTTTTGTCGAGTATGGAAATGTTACAACATCAGGGTTTTTAGGTTCTTTTAGTGTAAATAAATCAACAAATACAGAAATATTATTTACACCAATAGCAAGCACTAATGTTGAAGTTGTTCTTTTCTTAAACAACATAACTTATATTGAGTTTTCAAACTTCCCTCCAGATTTAGATTTACAAAACTCTTCTATTACTTCTGGAAATGCAATATTTGGATCGGTAGATAAAACCTCATTTGATTTAAAGTATCAAGGAGATTTTATATTTGAGAAACTATTCAGAGGAGATCTTCCAGATAAAGTTGATTTGGAGAAAGATTCTATAAGAATTCCAAATCACTTTTTTGTTACTGGAGAACAAATAACTTATAGATCAAATGATTTTGACCCAGAAAATACCTCATCTTCCATTGGAATTGCTCTTACAACAATATCTGGAGTCGGATTAACAGATAAACTTTCTGGAGATTTATATGTTTATAAAGTAGATAATTCTAATATAAAATTTGCTTCTAGTGCTCAAAATGCCCTAGCTCAAATTCCAGATCTTTTGGACATAACATCTTTGGGTATTGGAAGGACTCATTATATTACATCTACGAAACAAAACCAGAAATGTATAATAACAATTGATAATGCGATTCAATCTCCAATATATGTAAGCACTTCTGGAACAAGCATACTTCAAAATAATTTAGTTGATAATACTTCAGAACTGACTTTAACTTTTGGAGATATAACAAATTTCTCTTCTGGAGAATTTGTAAAAGTGGATGAAGAAATTATGAAAATAATTTCGATAGACTCTGGTACAAATGATGTAATAGTCAATAGAGGAGTTTATGGAACTGGAATATCTTCACACTCATCAAATACCTTGATAGAAAAAATTGAAGGCAACTATAATATAGTAGGAAGTAGAATATATTTTGGATCGGCACCATACGGCGAAGATATTTCAACAATAAATGCATTTGGAAGTGTTATAACAGAAAGTACTGTTAAATCAACATTCCATGGAAGAGTATTCATCAGATCTGGAATTCCAGAAGGATTTGAAGAGACTTACCAAAACAACTATCTTTTTGATGATATATCAGATCAGTTTAACGCAGTAGATTCTAACTTCACTTTAACTTCAAATGGTTCAAATATACTTGGAATAGCAACTGATAGAGCAGTTGTTCTTATAAACAATGTAATACAAATACCAGAAAATGACTTTACATTGTCTCAAAATTCAACAGAAACTGACATACAGTTTACCGGAGCAGCAACATCCGTTGCTTACGATCCCAACGTAGCGTCAGTTCCAAGAGGAGGAATACCGGTATCAATTGGTTCTACAAATGGTCTCGGATACCAGAAGTTAGTTTCTGCAGGAGGAACAGCAATTGTATCTAGTTTGGGAACTATATCAAGTATTAGTATAGGATCAACTGGATCTGGATATAGAGCAGGAATACAAACAAATATAAGAGTTGGAGTTAGAACAAGTACAAGTTTAGAGTTTATAGGAACTGCTGTAGTTTCGAATGGATATATTGTAGGAGTAACTATAACAAATCCAGGATCCGGATATGAAATATCAGATCCACCAGAAGTTATTATCGATCCACCACTTCCATATTCAAATATTCCATTGGTTTATACATCTTTAGGACCAACTGGATTAGGCACTGAAGCGAAGATAGACATTGTTGTTGGGCAGGGATCGAGCGTGATAGATTTTAATATTCAAAACTATGGATATTCATATTCTCCAGGAGATGTTTTAACTGTAGAAACTGGAGGTTTTACTGGTATACCATTAGATCCGTCAGTATCTTTTGAAGAGTTTAGTATCAATGTAGAAACGGTATTTAAAGATAATTTCTCTGGTTGGTATGTTGGAGGATTAAAACTCCTTGATGATATAAGTTCTCAATTTGATGGAGATAGAAGAACATTCTTCTTATCTGATAATGGAAACATATTCTCAATTATATCCAAGAAAGGATCCAATATTGATGTTGAAGCAACCATTCTGGTAGTGTTGAATGATGTTATACAAGTTCCAAACATAGCATACACTTTCTCTGGAGGAAGCAGACTTGTATTTAAAGAGCCACCCAAAAAAGGAGATAGTTGTAGTATTATATTCTATAGAGGAACTGATAATGTTGATGTTTTAGATGTTGATATTGAAAATACAATTAAGAAAGGAGATTCTTTACAGATAATAGGAAATAATTTAAGTTTAATAGAGAAAAAGAGAATTGTTGAGGAAATAACTAGCCCAACTTCAGTAGATACAAACTTATATTCTTCTTCAGGTATATCTCAAAACTTGAATCTTTTAAGACCAGTAACTTGGTGTAGACAAAGAGAAGATTTAGTAATAAATGGAAGAAACATAGGAAAAGATAGACCCGAATATGAACCAAGAATAAATCCAAACTGCAACCTAATAAAGAGTGTTGGAATTGGAAGCACTATGATATTTGTAGATTCTCTAGAGACTTCTTTTAATTATAAAAATGAAAATCCATCTTCATCCAATTTTATTGAGCAAGTAGAGGTAATTGAGACCTCAGATAAGATTACCGCAAAGTTCTCTTCTACAGTCAACTCTTCCGGCAATCTATCCTCTATTAGTATTGTAGATGGTGGTTCTGGTTATTTGAATGCTCCAACAATATCAATACCTGTTCCTTCAGTGGGTGTTTCTGGAATAGCAAGTGCTGTGGCTACAATAAGTTCAGGTTCAGTCAATAGCATTACAATAACAAATCCAGGTTTTGGATACAGTGAATCTTCACCACCATCAATATTAGCAGAAGCACCAGATTTTAGAAAAACTTATTTGAATAATATTACATACACTGGTGATTATGGAATAATTACAGGAGTTTCAACAGGTTCTGTTGGGTTTGCAGTAACTGGAATATTATTTGATCTTTTAATACCTGTAGATTCTCCATTGAAGGATAGTAGATATACTTCACCAACAATTTCAGAAACTGGAATACAAGAAAACTACTATTTGAGGGTTTCAAATACAAATATAGGAAATCCAGTAACTTCCTTAGATAGTAATGGAAATGTAATTGGTATTGGAACTCAATATCTGGACAACGTATATCAAGTTGCTTCAGCCACTTTATTTACAAACTTCAATGGATATGGTTATGAAATTACTTCTCCAGTAAATGTTGTAAGGGTTGCTGTCAGTGTTTCTGATTACAATTCTCTTACTGGAATTGGTTCCGATAAGTATTTTGGAAACTTTAGTTGGGGATTAATATCCACAAATAGCGCAGGAATACAAACCTCTTTTGATGTTGGTGTAGAAAATGGTGTAGTTGGACTTAATAGCTCTCCTACAGTTAAGAGGTTTAATCCATTGAAATCAAATACATACACTATAGTATAATAAATAGTTTTAAAATTTTTAAGATAAATGTCAGCAATTATAACTGATCAGTTTAGAATATTAAACTCGGAGAATCTTGTCAACTCTATAGGATCTACAGATTCTGCTTACTACACTTTTGTAGGTTTGACGAATGCTGAAGATTATGACTCAAATTGGGATTCTTCACCACCAACTCCAATAGATTCTTTCAATAACTTTGATGATGTTTGGGATACTGTCATTGCTCTTAAAAAAATTAATAAGACAAATGATGTAAGAAGAGTTGTTAGAAAAATTCAGTGGACTTCTGGAACTACTTATGATATGTACAGAAGTGATGTAAGTAGAAACAGCAAATCTATACCTTCAGGTCAAACAAATTTATATTCTTCAAATTTTTATGTTATAAACAGCGAGTTTAGAGTTTATATTTGCTTAAATAATGGAATTAATCCAGAAAACAATACTGGAAGACCTTCTTTGGATGAACCCACCTTTACGGACCTAGAACCAAGGACTCCTGGCGATAGTGGAGATGGTTATGTGTGGAAATATTTGTATACTATTAAACCAAGTGAAGTTGTTAAGTTTGATACTTTGAATTATATTCCAGTCCCTTTGGACTGGAATGCTACTGAGTATGATGCGATAAGAGAGAATGCTGAAACCAGTGGACAACTAAAAGTAGTTACTATAAAAAATAGAGGAAGTGGACTCGGTGCTCCAAGAACTTACACAAATGTAAATATAATTGGAGATGGAACTGGAGCTAAAGCAACAGTTGTTGTTGGAGAAGACTCTACTGTAGAGTCGGTAAACATAACTTCTGGAGGATCTGGTTATACTTATGGTTCTTTAGATCTTTTATCTGGAGGTTTGGTTTTATCTTCAGGATCAGTCGCACCAGTTTTTAATGTCGTCATTCCACCTCCTGGAGGTCATGGAAGCGATATTTATAGAGAACTTGGAGCATATAATGTTTTAATTTATTCTAGAATTGAAAATGACCCATTAAATCCAGATTTTGTTGTTGGCAATAAAATTGCTAGAGTTGGAATTGTAAAAAATCCTACAAAGTTTTCTTCGTCACAACTGGGCACAGATGATAAGTACAGTGCCGTATATGCTATTAAGTTAGTAGGTTCTACAAATATAAATGATTATCAGAATGCAACATTTGCTAATAACCAGGAAATATTTCAAACTATAGGAACTGGTGTAACTGCTGTTGGTAGAGTAGTATATTATGACAACACCACGGGAGTTTTGAAGTATTGGCAGGATAGAACTTTAGTTGGTTTTAGTACAGCAACTTTAGACCTTTCATCAACTTCTCCAGACTATGGATACAATCTTAACAGATTCACTTCATCACCTTCTTCGGGAGGATCTTTAGAAGTCAGAGGTGGGAGCGTAAACTTGGTTATAGATAAAAGTTTTAGCGGTATAACCACAGTGCTAAATAATAACACAACTTATAATCTGGGACAAAACTTTGATTCGGGTGTGTCAAATCCAGAAGTTCAAAAATATTCTGGGGATATAATTTATATTGATAATAGACCATCTATTATCAGATCCGCCAATCAAAAAGAAGATATTAAGGTTATTTTACAATTTTAAGTAAAAAATCATGCCACAGGAAACAAATTTAAACGTATATCCATATTTTGACGACTATAATAATTCCAAAGACTATCATAAGGTACTGTTTAAACCAGCTTATCCTGTACAAGCAAGAGAACTGACCACCTTACAGTCTATATTACAAGCTCAAGTTGAAAGATTTGGAACTCATATATTCACAGATGGTTCTAAAGTACTTGGTGGACAGTTGACCTATAACAATAGGTTAGACTATGTTATTTTAGAACCCGATTACTTTGGTACTGATGTAGCAGATACTTTAAAGTCATTAAATAAAACCACAATTGTTGGAAGAACAACTGGAGTAAGGGCAGAGATTATATTTTCTATTAATAGAAATATATCATACTTAGATTCCACAACAATTTATGTAAAATACTTGAGTCCCGGAACTGATGATGCAAGAAGTGAAAAGTTTATTGATGGAGAAGTATTAGAAGTTGAAGATAGTGTTCCCAACCTCTCCGAAGACGATGCTGATAATGAAAATATTCAGATAATTTTGAGAGCTGGTCAAGGTTTTGCTTTGACAAGAAGAACAAACTCCACCGGATTTGCTTCTTCAGCAAGAATAGAGTCTGGAGTGTTTTTTATTAGAGGATTTTTTATAAATGTAGGATCTTCCAGAATCCTTTTAGATCAGTATAGATCGAAGGTCAATTTTAAAGTTGGACTAAGAATATCTGAAGATATTATAACTGCGGATCAAGATTCTACTCTTAATGATAACTCCAATGGGTTCTCAAACTTCGCTGCTCCAGGGGCAGATAGATTTAAAGTATCGGCACGTTTAGATAGAATTGATTTAAATGAAACTGAAACTAATGATTTTATTACAATAACAGAGATAAGAGACGGTGAAGAAATATCTGCTAACAATTTACCACAATATAGCGAAATTGCTTCAGAATTTGCAAGAAGAACATTTGACGAGTCTGGAAATTATTATGTAAAATCGCCAAACTTAGCTGTAAAAGAGACACTAAACAATTATAAAGGAAATAATGGAGTATTTTCTCCAAATAGAGAGACCTATAACGGAAATACTCCAAGTGAGTCTTTAGGAACTTATGTAGTATCTCCAACAAAAGCGTATGTACAAGGTTTTGAAGTTAAGACAATAGGTTCTACATACTTAGATTTTGAAAAACCAAGAACAACCAAAAGTTTAGAGAATGAAAATGTAAATTATTTTACTGGACCAACTTTTACTCTCAATAGAGTTTATGGATCTCCAAAAGTTGGGTTCTCAACTTATTTTGTAAGCTTACATTTAGATAGAGTAGGTTCCAACCAAAACCAACCTTCAGGAAAAGAAATAGGACTTGCAAGAGTCTATGACTTTGCTTTAGAGTCTGGTTCTTATAGCACATCAAATCCAAATTCAAATGAGTGGGATATTTCTCTCTATGATGTCCAAACATATGCCGAATTAACTTTAAACGAACCAATAACCTTAGAGACTCCAACATATATTAAAGGAAACTCAAGTGGCGCCGCAGGTTTCTTAAGATATGATACAAATAATTCTGGCATCATAACCGCATATAATGTAACAGGAAACTTCTTAATTGGAGAAACTTTCACATTTGATGGTATTAAAAATACAAGGATATGTAGAACTGTAAATTCTTATGGAGTGAGTGATGTAAAATCTTTATATGGAATAGTTGGATCTGCCTATACTTTTACCGCAGATGTAAAGCAAAAACTAGGTAATGATATTGGATTGGTATCAATCAGTTCCGAATCTGGGGGAAGAAGCATAGTATCCTCTGCTGACGTTATATTTACGAATGTAGCAAAAGTAGATGATATCGTAGCATTTACAAATCCTGGTCAAGAAATAGTCAATTTTGCTCAAATAGAAGTTGTAAACACAAGCAGATTGACCATAATTCCAGTAGAAAGTGTTTCGGGAATATGTAGTGGTTCTTTACCAACAACCAACATTACTCCTTCAGACTTTAGAATACTTAAGAGTTCTTATCAGAGATCTGAAGACAATACACTTTATACACAACTGCCAAAGGCAAATGTAAGCTCTGTAGATCTATCAAATTCAGATTTGATAATAAGAAAGCAATATGATGTTATAGTAGCAGCAAATAGTTTTACACTTAATGCTGGAGATAACTTAGTATTTTTACCTTTCGATGAAGAAAGATATTGCTTAGTTAATGAAAATGGTTTAACTGAAGAACTTACTCAAGATAAGGTAGATACTTCAGGTTCTTCAGTAATTACAATAAGTGGACTGGCAAATAATGGAAATGCTAAACTGATAGCAACTTTAAGAAGAACTAACATTAAAGAAAAGGTAAAGGATAGAAACACAGTAAACACACTGATAGTTTCAAAATCAATTCTTTCATCTTCAGGTATTGGAACAACAACATTAAATGATGGTCTTGAGTTTGGAAACTATCCATATGGAACAAGAGTTCAGGATGATGAAATTTGCTTGAACCAATGTGAAGTGACCAAGATTCATGGAATATATGAGTCCTCTACAGTTTCAAATCCAACCCTTCCTTCTATTGTTTTCTCAAGTATCAGTGGACCTTCAGGAACAACTTCGGACTTGATTTTAGGGGAAGAGTTTATTGCTTCTGAAAGTAATGCCTTGGGAATTTATGTTGAAAGGAATAGTGGGTTAAATATTGGATATTCCAAGATTTCTTCTTCTCAAATAGCACCAGGAGAGGTTATTACATTTAAAGAGTCTGGAATCACAGCTGTGGTTTCAAACACAATTGAAGGAAGTGTTAATATTATGGATAGTTACACTTTGAATAAAAATGAAAAGAATACAATTTATGATTATTCAAAAATTGTCAGAAAGGAAAATAAAAAGTCTCCAATTAAAAAAATCAAAATTGTATTTGAGGCAGCAAGTTTCTCAGATTCCGATTCTGGAGATATAACAACAAAGAATAGTTATGATGCTTTTGATTACTGCGACCTTTCGAAAATAAATGGAGTAAGAACAAGCGACATTATTGATATCAGACCAAGAGTACCAAAATATACAGTTTCTGAAGGGACTCGTTCTCCTTTAGAGTTTTTGGGAAGAGGTATTAGCGCCAATCAAAATTCTTCAAAGGATATTTTGGCATCAGATGAGTCCTTTGCGGTCAATTTCTCATATTATCTTCCAAGGATAGACAAAATATATCTTTCCAAAGACGGAAAATTCCAACTCAGTAAAGGTGAACCATCAGAAACTCCAAGAATACCATCAAAAATTCAAAACTCAATTGAAATAGCAAAAATAGATCTGCCAGCATATCTTTGTAATATTAAAGATGCCAAGATTACTTTAACTGACTATAAGAGATATCAGATGGCTGATATCAAGAGACTTGAAGATAGAATTAAAAACTTGGAGTACTATACTTCACTTACGGTATTGGAGTCTGAAACGGCAAACTTACAGATAACTGATGCTGATGGTCTGAATAGATTTAAGTCCGGTTTCTTTGTGGATGATTTTTCAACTACAAAATCTCAAAAGAGAACAATTGGAACTAAAAATTGTATTGATATTAAAAATGCAGAGTTAAGACCTTCACACTATTCTACAGAAATTGATTTAATTTTGGGTTCAAGTTCACTTTCTGGAATTGGAACAACTCCAAATCCAAAAGTAGATGCTAGATTTGTTACTGACTTAATAGGTCTTAATGTAACAAAGACTGGACAATTAGTTACTTTGGATTATCAACAAACTCCAGAAATAATTCAAAAATATTCGAGTCAGTTGAGTAATGTTTCAGCATATTCATCTTCATTCTTTAGTGGAACTTTAGATCTGTTCCCAGCATCCGATGTTTGGGTGGATCAAATTAGAGTTGAGCCAAAGGTGGTTAACACTGAAGGTAATTATGTAAAGACAGAATTACAACTTGAAGAAGAAGGATATGACCAACAAGCTGGTTTTAGTCCTACGGTTTGGAACTCTTGGGAAACTATTTGGACAGGAGAAAATATAGAAAAAACTTCTGAAGAAGTTACTATAGGTAATGAGATAATTAGAGAAGATTATGAGCAGGTAACTAAAACTGGAACTTCCAAAAGAACAGGAAAAAGAAAAATTCTTAGAGAGGTACTTGAAAATACTTCCTTTGGAGATCAAGTTTTAGATTCTTCAGTAATTCCATACCTTAGATCTAGAAATATTGAATTCACTGGAAGAAGACTTAAGCCATTTGCTCAATTGTATTCTTTCTTTGATGGAGTAGATGTCAACAAATATGTCTTTCCAAAGTTAATTAAAGTAACAATGCTTGATGGAACTTTTGAAGTTGGTGAAGATGTAATTGGATACGCAGGATCTGGATATAAGCCTTCCAGTGGCGTTGGAAATATGTCCGACAGAAGATGTGGTCCTTTAGTTACATTTAGAGCTAGAGTTGCTCAGATTAACCACAAGTTTGGTCCATACGATTCTCCAACACAAACCTTTATAAAGAACCCATATGATAGAGCGACTGTTCTTCCAGATTCTTATTCAACTTCATCGGTTATTTTAAATATTGATACATTCTCTTTGGCAAATAAAGCACAAGGAGAATATTTCTCACGTCCAAATGTTGGAATGGTTTTGACGGGAAGATCGAGTAGAGCAAACGCAAGAGTAGAGTCTTTAGATTTGTTTACAGACCAACTTGGTGATATCATTGGTTGCTTCTGGATACCAAATCCAAATGTTGATGTGAATCCCAAGTTTGAATCTGGAACTAAAGTCTTTAGATTGACAAGTAGCTCAACAAATTCTTTACTTGAGGGAACTATAAACTCTGCTGCTGAAGAGCAATATTATTCTGAAGGTAAGGTCAATACTGTACAAGAAAATATTATAGTAACTAGAAACTCTAGAGTTGACATTGAAGATGAAATTGAAACTCAAGAAGCAGTTGAGGTAGGAGATAATGAACTGGTAAGTAGTACTGTAGTAGGAACTATAGCACCTCCATACGTGCCACCAGCACCAATCCCAGAAACTACAAGACCACAAACATACTATAGTCCTTCTCCACAATCTCCACAACCACCAGTACCACCTCGCGAACCAGATGTGGTAGTTCCAAGCACCCCAGGAGAAATTAACAGAGCGGGAATTAGATTTGGTGGACAAGCCGCAATTAGATTGAATGATGCTTTAAACCAAGCGGGTCTTGGACTAGATGCTTATCAGGGAATGCCTAACGAAGATGCTGTAGTTTTGTATAATGAAGCCATTAGAAGAAACCCCTCAATAGCAAACCAATATTCCTTCAATAATAACACGACAAACAAACCGGAAAAGCCAAGTGGTGGCGGTAATAATAAGGATACCAAAAAGAAAAAAGATGAGGAACTGAGAGCTGATGAGGTAATAGCAAATAACTTCTTCAAAGATGTAAAGAAAGCAGCGAGGAAGAAGTAATTTAATTTTATTATATTCAACAATATAAATATTCAATAAAGGCAAGAGATGAAATTATTAAATCCCCTAGCACAATCATTCTATGTTGAACATAGTAATGGAATGTTTGTGACTTCTGTTGATTTATATTTTTACGGAAAAGATTCTAACTTGCCCGTTACTATACAACTTCGCCCGATGGAGTTGGGTCAACCCTCAAGAACTGTGTATCCATTTGGTGAGGTTGTAGTTGATCCAAAAGATATTGAATTGACAGAATTTGGAGTTATTCCTACTAGAGTAACATTCCCATCTCCAGTCTATCTGGAGGGGGAAAAGTTTCATTCCTTAGTGATTTCATCAAACTCGGACCAATATTTGGTTTGGATTGCCGAAATGGGTCAAATTGATAGTGGTTCTGATAATACTGTAGTAATTGATAAGCAACCTCTTAATGGAGGACTTTTCAAATCACAAAATTCATCTAGTTGGATAGAAGAACCATATCAAGATTTAAAATTTATTTTATACAGAGCAAATTTCATAAGTTCTTCCGGAAATATTAATTTTTATAATCCAGAGTTGAGCTTTGGTAATGACCAAATAGCAACTCTTCCACAAAATTCTTTAGAGATGACCGCAAAGTCGGTAAGACTTAAAGTAAATCAAGAAATTACTGACGTAGGTTTATCTTTAGGAAACACTTTACTTCAAGATCAAGTAAATGTTTCTGGAGATTATATTGGGTTCGCTGGACCCGCCTCAACAGGATCTTTAAACATAATTAATGGTGGCATTGGTTATGTTGGTCCTGCCACTTACTTAAATCAACAACTCACATCAATAACTGGAACTGGTTTCAATGCTACAGCAGATATTGAAATAAATTCCGAAGGAGTAGCAATTGCTGCTTCAGTAACTTCTGGTGGTAATGGATATGTTGTTGGAGATATTCTTTCAGTTGATACACTTGGCGGAAGCGCATTGGGAAGAAATCTCAGACTTTCATTATCTTCAGTTAGTGGAATCAAAGAACTTATAATTGATAATGTTCAAGGAGACTTTATTGTTGGAACAGGAAAAAGTTTAAAATATCTTGACATCTCTGGAACAGAGCAATTTTTAAATGGAGTTGGATCAAATGTCCAAATAGAAACTGGTGGAGTCACTACTTTAAGCGATGGTCTTAATGTCAAAGTGAATCATAGAAACCATGGAATGCATTCGCCAACAGATAGAGTTGAGTTGACAAATGTTAATAGTGATATTGACCCTGTGAGTTTATCTGTAGACTTCAACAAAAATGAGACTGTTGAAGTTAATCTAACATCAACTACAAACTTCGATACATTTGAAAATCTACCAGTATCAGTAGCAAATCCAGGATATATTAAGGTTAATGGTGAAATTGTCAGTTATACAACAGTTTCTGGAACAAAACTTTCGGGAATAACGAGAGGAATAGATTCTACTCAAGTAGATTCTCATTTTGTTGACGACTTAGTTATTAAATATGAATTAAATGGAGTTTCTTTAAGAAGAATTAATAAAATTCATACTCTAGAAGATGCTACAGTATCCGACCCAATTGGATTGGATTATTATAATATAAAACTAAATATGGCAATTAATGGTGTTGATAGAACTGACGGAACTTCCAATAAAAAACTTTATGTAAATGAAACAAAATCTACTGGAGGAAGTTTTGCCAATGCCACTCAAAATATCCAGTACAGTTCAGTAAGACCAATAATTCAAACTTTGGCTTTGACAGGAACTAACATATCTCCTTCAATAAGAACTGTTTCGGGAAGAAGTATTGATGGAAATGAACCATCTTTCCAAGACCAAGGATTTGAACCAATAAACTTAGAATCAAATAACTATTTTAATTCTCCAAGAGCTTTATTCTCAAAACTTAACGAATCTACAGGTCTTACAAACATTCCTGGAAGGAAATCGATAAATGTAAAAATGGATCTGACAACAACTGATGGATACATTTCCCCAGTAATTGATCTCGATAGAGTAGCACTGGTTTTATCTTCAAACAGAGTAAATAACAGAATTACAAATTACGCAACTGATAATAGAGTATCTTCTTTAAATAATGACCCATCTTCGTTCATATACGCATCAAAAACTATCGAATTAGAAGTTCCAGCAACTTCAATAAAACTCTTATGTACTGCTTATGTAAATACCTTTAGTGACTTAAGAGCATTTTATGCCATACAAAATGACCCATATGAAGATCCAATATATCTTCCATTCCCAGGTTTTAACAACATTGATAGATTAGGTCAAACTATTGATGAGTCATTGTCGGACGGAACTCCTGATAGAAGAGTTCCTAAAGTTGACTTCTTGACGGTAGATAGTCCCATCAGCGCTTTCAAAGAATATGAGTTTACTGAAAACAATATTGAATCTTTTAAATATTTTACAGTTAAACTTATTGGAACTTCAACCAATCAAGCATATCCACCAAGAATTAAAGATTTAAGAGTCATTGCTACAGCATAATGAAAAAAGTAAAAGATAATTTAAGTTTATTGAGAGATGAAAATAACAATGCGATTGTAAATACAAATCATTCAGAATATCAAAATTACATAAACTTAAAAAGAAATAATAAGAATAAAAACAAAAAAATAGAAGATATTGAAAATGAAATGGTTGAAATGAAGAATAGTATTGATGAAATAAAATCAATGCTTTCTTCATTAATGAACAATATTAAATGATAGATATTATAAGGAAGTAATTACTAAAAATAATGGCAAAACCATCATCTAGACAAGAGTTAATAAATTACTGCAAAAGACAACTGGGTGCTCCAGTTTTGGAAATTAACGTTGCCGACGAACAGATAGACGATCTTGTTGACGATGCGGTTCAACTCTTCCAAGAAAGACATTTTGACGGAGTTATACAAACATATTTAAAATATAAAATAACTGATGATGATGTTTCTAGAGGTAGAGCATTAAGTGGTGGTGTAGGAATCGCAACTACTTCAGCAACTTCGACAACCGGAGTTACTTCAAATTATGAAGAAAATTCAAATTATATCGAAATACCAGATCATATAATTGGGGTGAATAAAATATTTAAATTTGATGGAAATAATACTGTCACTAACAATATGTTTAGTGTAAAGTATCAACTTTATTTCAACGATCTTTATTATTGGAATTCGATCGATTTATTATCATATTCAATGACAAAAACATATCTTTCAGACATTGATTTTCTTTTAACTACAGACAAACAAATAAGATACAATAGAAGGCAAGATAGATTGTATATTGATGTTGATTGGGATGATGTTAGTGCTGGTGAGTATTTAATCATTGATTGTTGGAGGGCATTGGATCCAAAAACATTTTCTGGTGTTTGGAACGATTCTTTTCTTAAAAAATATTTGACCGCACTAATAAAGCGTCAGTGGGGAATGAATTTAATTAAGTTTCAAGGAGTTAAACTTCCCGGAGGGATTGAGTTTAATGGTAGACAGATATATGACGATGCCCAAAGAGAATTGGATATTCTTATAGAAAGAATGTCATATGATAATGAAATTCCACCTTTAGATATGATTGGGTAATTAAAATGTTAAATCCATTTTTTCTTCAGGGTTCCAGCGGAGAGCAAAATCTTGTACAAGATTTAATAAATGAACAAATACGAATGTATGGCATTGAAGTTTATTACATGCCAAGAAAGTATTTGACAACAAATACTGTAATTAGAGAAGTTATTGAATCTAAGTTTGATGGAGCATATCCCATAGAAGCGTATGTTTCATCTTATGATGGATATGGTGGTCAAGGAACAATACTTTCCAAATTTGGAATTCAGGATATTGACGATTTAACTTTAGTTATATCAAAAGAAAGATTTGAAAATTATATAAGTCCATTATTGGAGGGTCTTCCTGGAGTAGAATTGACTACAAGACCAAAAGAAGGAGACTTAATATATTTCCCACTGGGAGATAGAGTTTTTGAAATAAAATATGTAGAGCATGAGAGTCCATTCTACCAACTACAAAAGAATTATGTTTATGAGTTAAGGTGCGAACTCTTTAGATATGGTGATGAAATAGTAGATACTTCTGTTGGAGAGATTGATGATAATTTTGTCGATCAAGCATATACACAAACTTTTAAAATGGTTGGACTTGGTTCAACTGCTGTTGCTTCTGTAGCAAGCATATTTGATGGTGCCGTTACCAAATTTAATGTAACAAATAGGGGTAATGGATATACATCAGCACCTACAGTAACAGTATCAAAGTCTCCAGGAACTATTGCGGTAGGAATAGCAACTTTAATAACAGGACTTTTCGATTTTTGTTCTGATTCTCCAGAGTCTTCAAAGGTCCAAGGAATTGAATTGACAAATCCAGGTAGTGGATATACAGTTGCCCCAATGGTAGCACTTTTTGGTGGCAAAGGATCTGGAGCAGAAGCAACCGCATCAATAGCAGATGGTGTACTTGGCGCAATAACAATATCTAGCGGTGGTTCTGGATATGTAAGTCCTCCGACAGTTACTATTGTAGGTTCTGCTACTACAGAAGCTGTTGCTGTGGCACAAATAACAAATGGCACAGTTACTTCAATAAGATATCTGAATGCCGGAGTAGGATATACTCAAGCACCAACAATACAAATATCTTCGCCATATCTTGTTGGAGTAGGAACTTATCAATTCAATGAAGTAGTAATTGGTTCTTCAAGTAGCACTACAGCATATGTAGAATCTTGGAATGTTACTACAGGGAATCTTGAACTTAAGAATCTTGATGGGGAATTTGTAATAGGTGATATAATTGTAGGTCAAACTTCGGGAGCGAACTATAAAGTCATTTCTATAAATACCGATGATACTGATGATGCTTATGCTGATAATATAGATATTGAGACAGAAGCAGACCAGATATTAGATTTTTCAGAGAAAAATCCATTTGGAACTCCTTAAATAGTTAAATAGTCAATACAGGAAAAAAATATATGTTTGAATATTTTTATAACGAAATAATTAGAAAAACTGTAATTGGATTTGGAACTCTTTTTAATGGAATACAAATTCAAAGAAAAGATTCTTCAAATAATGTATTTTCTATTGTAGAAGTTCCAATTGCTTATGGTCCAACACAAAAATTCTTGGCAAGGTTAGAGCAATCACCAGACTTAAATAAGCCTGTACAAATAACTTTACCAAGACTCTCTTTTGAAATGGTTGGTCTCAACTATGATCCAACCAGAAAGGTAAATCCCATACAAACATTTGTATCTTCTACCAATAGTGACTCTACTGATATGAGAGTCACTTATATGCCAGTTCCTTACAATGTATCATTTGAATTGTCTATTATGACAAAAAGTAATGATGATATGCTCCAAATAGTTGAGCAAATACTTCCATATTTCCAACCATCATATACAATATCAATTGATCTCGTTGAATTGATTGGAGAAAAACGAGACATTCCAATTACTTTAGATAATATTGTAATGGACGACTCTTATGAGGGAGATTTTAGCACAAGAAGAGCTTTAATTTATACTTTAAGATTTACAGCAAAAACTTACATCTTTGGTCCAACTTCTTCTTCTGCAAGCAAAGATATTGTCAAAAAGGTCAGTATTGGTTATGCTGCTGGACATCCTTCATCTGCACCAACAAGAGATGTTACTTATAGAGTTGAACCTCAAGCAACTAAGAGTTATACGGATAATGTGGTGACTACACTTTCCGAAGATATTAAGTTGGAAACCACAATCTTTGAAGTTGCAGATGCTTCATCTATTCCAAAAGACTCTTATATTACAATTGATACAGAGACTTTCTATGTAAAATCTAAGAGTTCTAATAAGTTGACTGTAAGAAGAGGAGAATATGGAACTCCAATATCACTTCATGTATCAGGATCTTCTATAAGTGCTATAACTTCTTCTGACAATGCTTATGTCGAAGTTGGCGACAACTTTGGGTTTGATGATGGGTTTATTTGAATATGAAAAATAAATTTGATGATTTGGATGAAACTTTTAATGTAGAAGAAACTATGAAACCAGTAGTAGAAGTTGAAAGTATTAATGTAGATAGTTCAATAGACAAGTTTGAAAAAATATCAGATGATATCAAAAAAGACTATGAATATAGTAGAGGAAATCTTTACTCCATTATAGAAAAGGGGCAAGAAGCACTTAATGGTGTTATAGAACTTGCTCAAGAAACTGAGATGCCAAGAGCATATGAAGTTGCTGGACAGTTAATCAAAAGCGTCTCTGACGCTACTGAAAAGTTAATTGACTTACAGAAAAAACTAAAAGATATTCAGTCTGAAGACAATAAGAAAGGTCCAACAAGTGTTACAAACAATGCTTTGTTTATAGGTTCTACTGCTGAACTCAGTAAGTTGCTTAAGCAACAAAAAGATGATGATGAATAAATAGTAAAACGGAAGACTTTTATAGATAAATGAATAACCCATTAAAAGATCCAAAAAATCAAATCAAAAGATCTACAGGTGCTGGTGCTCTTACTCCAACTGCAGCAAAAGAGTTGGGACCAAAAGCAGTAGAGCTTCAAAAGAAAAAAGCTGCTTCCGTAGATTTACCGAAAGTAAAAAAAGAAGAGGTCATGCTTGTAGATAAGATTCTTCAAGAAATTGGAGAAGAAAAAAAGGGTCTTTGGGCAAATATTCATGCTAAGAGAAAGCGTGGAGAAAAACCAGCAAAACCTGGCGATAAAGATTATCCAAAAACATTAAATGTTGAGGGTATTGAGCAGGCTAGAGATAATGTTGGTGCCGACAAGTGCTGGAAAGGCAAAAAACTTGGTACACCCAAAACTAAAATGAAGGGTGGAAAAGAAGTTCCAAACTGCGTTCCTGAAGAGGTAGTTGCGGAAACTTGTGGTTGCGAAACCAAAAAGCATGGTGGAGATGCTGGAAAGCCTGGAAAAAATAAAAACTATGTAAAAGAAATTGAAGAATCAGTAAGAATGCCAGCAAAAAGTGGAAACATTTATTATGTAATGGTTTCCTGGAGAGGAAAGGTTTATTCCATTCAAATGTTCTTCCCATATTCCAATCGTCCATCGAGACAGGATATTCAAAATGAAGTAGAAAAAGTATATCCAGGTTGTAGAGTTACTTATTTTACAATGAGAGATTATGAACCTGGTCAACCACTTCTTCAAGTAGAAGACTGGCAGAAAGTTAATAAGTCAGATAAAACTGATGGAATGAGTCCTGCCGCAGTCAAAGCATATCGCAGAGAGAACCCAGGTTCTAAACTCAAAACTGCCGTAACAGGAGATCCAAAACCAGGAAGTAAGGATGCCAAGCGTCGTAAGTCATTCTGCGCACGCTCTAAGGGTCAGCAAGACATGCATAACATTGATTGCTCATCCACACCAGATAAACCAGTCTGTAAAGCCCGCCGTCGTTGGAAGTGCTGATATGAAAAATTTCAAAGAATTTTTATCTGAATCAATTAACATTTCAGGCGACTTTAATGGCAACCTTTATTTAAATTCTGAACCAGAACAAAAGCAGGTTGGTGAAAGTTATTTGGCAGATGTTGTCTGGGAAGGTAATCTTTATAGATTTGAAATGGTAGCAAAATCTGGTGTTCCTTCAAAGCAAGAACTTGGAGAAGAACTTCAGGGAGAATATCCTGGAGCAGTTGTTCATCAAATTTATCCAGCAGAACAAAAAAATATCAATATAAAAAGTAAAAGTAGATATCATCCTTCAAAATTAGAGTGGCTTTGATTTATGGCACAGTGGAATAAAAATGAACAAGATTATTTAAATCAAGAGAGAAGTCTCTTCGAAGTTTTTAATGTAGCAACTAGTGATGGTGAGCAAGTAACAGAAACAAATCGTTTTCCAGTATCTATTGGAAATACTACAGTTTCTATAGGAAATACAGTATCCGTCAGTGGAACTGTCAATATTGGAACAATCCCAGAAGTTGAAATTAAAAATGATACTGGAAATCCAATTCCAATAACTGGAACAGTCGCAACTAGTCCACCAACAGGAACTACAGATGCTTTTGGAAGAACAAGAGTATCAAGTCCATTAACTCTTTTTGATTCATCTCACAGATATAGAGACAACAATCTTTGGGATAGTTTGTTAGTAGGAACAGGTTCTACAGTTGGATTTTCAACTACACAAGGTTTAATAAACATAGGTATTGGAACAACTGCTGGGTGTTCTGTAATTAGAGAAACCACAAAAGTATTTTCATATCAACCAGGAAAGTCATTATTAGTATTGAATACTTTTGTTCCTGCAACACCAAAAGCAAATCTAAGGCAAAGAATTGGATATTTTGGTGCCGATAATGGAATGTATTTTGAGATTGATGGAATTACTGCATATTTCGTAGAAAGAAGTTTATCAACTGGAACAGAAACAAGAGTAGCACAGACAGATTGGAATATTGATAAGTTAGATGGAACTGGTCCATCTGGTATTACACTATCCAAAGATAAAGCACAAATTCTTTATATGGATATTGAGTGGTTAGGACTTGGAACTGTAAGAATTGGTTTTGTGATTGATGGTCAATTTGTTCATTGCCATTCATTCCATCACGCAAATCTTATTCAGTCAACTTACATCACAACAGCATCATTACCTTTGAGATATGAGATTGCAAATACTGGTGTAACTACTTCTTCAAGCACACTGAAACAAGTATGTTCTACTGTAATTTCAGAAGGTGGATATGAACTTCGTGGATTACAGCAAGCAGTAGAAACTCCAATTACGGCACCAGTAAATTTACCTTCACCAGCAGGGACTTTTTATCCAGTCATTTCCATTCGTCTCAAATCTTCTCCAAATAGATTAGATGCAATTGCTATTTTGACTGCATTATCTCTAATGGGAACAGGAAATGGACCATTATTTAATTGGCAACTGAGAGCATCAGCAACTACATCAGGTGGAACTTGGGTAAGTTCTGGGGTTGATGGTGCAGTTGAATATAAGATTGATGGTGGAACTGTGAGTGGTGGAAGAGTATTAGCATCTGGATTTTTCTCATCAAATAATCAAACACAAGCATCAGTAGATATTCTCAAAGAAGCACTCTTTAAGTTCCAGTTAGAAAGAAATGGATTAACTGGAACTCCTTATGAATTAACACTTGTTTGTGCTACTGATACTGCTGGTTCTAATGTTTTTGCTTCACTGGATTGGGAAGAAATTAGTAGGTAATTTTTATGAGTGACGTATATCTTGGCAATCCTTTATTAAAAAAAGCAAATACCCAAATTGAATTTACACAAGAACAAATTATTGAATTTGTAAAGTGTAAAGATGATCCCGTATATTTTGCAAACAACTATATTAAGATTGTTTCTCTTGATAAGGGTTTAACTCAGTTTAATCCTTACGATTTCCAAGAAAAACTAATTAATAGATTCCACGAAAATAGATTTAATATATGTAAGATGCCTAGACAGACTGGAAAGTCTACAACTGTGGTGTCTTACCTTCTTCATTATCTTATTTTTAATGATAGTGTAAACATTGGCATTCTGGCAAACAAAGCAGCAACTGCAAGAGAACTTCTTG
>Ga0208917_1000090_pt1 | contig 41032 bp, 46 predicted proteins | sample DEB08_DNA_10_FD_185500 | JGI IMG/M metagenome (GOLD analysis project Ga0208917, IMG submission 185500) | Aqueous microbial communities from the Delaware River and Bay under freshwater to marine salinity gradient to study organic matter... | ecosystem: Environmental > Aquatic > Marine > Coastal ...
AAAAAACCATGCTACAACTCCATATATAATATATTCAGGAAACATTATTGAACCTGTAATAGCTATTATGGTATTAAGTAACGCTAATAACTGTATCTTTCTTGCTTCTTTCATTAGTCCATCCTAACAAAGTTATAAGAGAAACCCAAATATCAAACTTGTAATACCTTAATTCTGGTTTGATATGATGGTTTTTGTGGTGTGTTTCATTAAATATTAAAGGATAAAGTATAGGTCTATTCTTGATTCCATCTTCTTGATGACACATTACATTGATACCATAGTTGGTAATAGCATTGGTCATAGCACTAGGCAGTAACCACAGATATAAGTACATCTCTAAACCTAGTAACGACAACAATATCAAGTTAATAGATAAAGCATAAAGTCCTATATGTTTAGTTACATGAGCTACAAACTTATTTCTAAATAAATCTATACATCTTTTAGGTTCAGCATAATGGTAATAACTCATAAATATCATATAAGGTACTGAGCAATATCTAGGACTGTGTGGATCTTTAGCTGTATCTGCATAGTGATGATGAGTTCTATGCCAAGCACTCCATGTTATTGGTGTGCCTGTAAGACTACCTACAGAAAACATTGTTAGTACATTTTGTAACCATACAGGTGGATTCCACAATTTGTGAGCCGCATATCTGTGTAGAAACAAACCATGTATGCAATCACCTAAAAACCAAAACATAATGTAGGATATTAATAGTTGTTCCCATGTTAAAACGTACAAGCAATAAGGAACACTTGCTAGAAAAATCCAATATATTGAAGTTAAAATTCCCACTAATACTCCCAACAATGTCTAACATTGTTAGGGGAATCATCATTTATTTCTCTTGTATATGTGCCTAAACACACACCATCGGTTTGTAATCTTTGAAAATATGTATCTACTCTACTGTCTTTAACACAAGTAATTATATATTTAGATACACCTATAGATTCCTGATATGTTCTATGTGCTGTGTGCCATTCTGCACTATGAAATACTGCTTTACTTCCGTTTACTGTGCCATTTAAAACCCATGCCCAAACAAAAGTATCTGATGGATTATGATTACCTACTATCCAATTAATAGGACTTCCATCTTTCTTAACTAAAATACCGTGCCTACTTACTGCCTCATAGTTAAACTGTTCTTTAGTCCATTCTTTTATTTGGTCATCAGTACTTAATGTACTAGGATACAATAATGTACCTGATTTAATATCATCTAATGATGTTTGGAATAAACTATCAAACAGTGTGTCATCTATTGTATCTGCTCTTTCAAATGTTATTGCCATAAACCTACCTCAAACTATTTTTAATGTGTATGTTGCACTAGTGCTATTTAGGAAATTATATAAAACATTATTAGACTCGTCTAAAAGGTAAGCACTATTCCCTGTTGAGATTGTCCTATAAGTATTTGCACTTGGTTCAAAATCTGATGTTCCTAAACCACTTACTCTGTAAACATACGTTTTATTATCATTATTTCTTGATATCACAAAAAATCTCATTCTGTCTTTCAAACCATTAGCAGTATTAGCTGTTACCTCTATTTTCCCACTAAAACCACCACCAACTGTTTGTGCTCTAGAATCTGTTCCATATACAGATAGTACTGTAGTATATTGAGAATTGTTTTCAGGATTTCTAACTGAATTTGTACCTGAAGTTACAGAACCTCTATTACCAAAACCATTCAGAGTGCTACTACTTAAGTTAAACCCCCTGTGAAGAAGTGTCTCCCCTTTACCAGTTGTAGTAGTCCAATACTGTACTGTAAATGTCATAGTACAAAATGGATCATCATCTGCAAGCTTTACTATCTCAACATCATAAGTTGAATTGAGATTCATTATAGGATAAGTTCCTGTAATATTTTTGTCAGTACCTGATGTATTAAAATCAATCTCACCATATCTTCTTCTTTTAGTTGTACTTCCAAGTTTTACAGTATCAATATCTACTCTATCACCTGTAACTCTAAAAGTAGTTGGTTGAGTTCCTGTGGTTATTATATTTTCACTAATAGGAGCTTGAAATGCCCTGTTCAACCCTATTGTATTTGTGCTTAAACTAAAACTACCTAGACTCGCATTTGCGTTAGGTGTGTTTTCATGTCTACCATAATAATATTTAGAAGCTTTATCTAATACTCTACCAGCAGTTATAGTACCGTCTGCTAAATAAGTAATGTTTGATGTACCATAAAAGTTGGCAGCCATTTGTATCTGACCACTTGCAGCTGCATTACCTTTGCCATACAGTTGAGACATAGCGATTTGACCTGAGCCTAAAGCATACTCATTCCTAATATCACTAAGTTTTATTTGACCACTACTTTGTAACGGCATTTTTTAACTCCTTAATTTCCTCTTTGAGTTCCTTAATACAGTTAATTAAAAGACCATGTATAGCGTCATACTCTACTGTTTTATATTCTTTACCATCATGTAGTGCAAGTTTCTTTTCTCTTACTGCTTCAGGTAAAACTTTTTCTAATTCTTGTGCAATAATACCAGCAGACTTTTGTCCATTGTGTCTTGTAAATGTAACACCTCTAACTTCATCTATCTTATCTAGTGCATTAGGAATCATCTCTATATCTGTTTTAAGTGCAACATCAGATATTGTAGTTGAGAAAGCAATGACATCTCCATCTACATGAAGATCGCCATCTGATTCTAGTCTCATGTCTTCAGCGTCATTTGTTTTAAATCTCATGCTATTGTCAGAGTGATAGTAAGCTATTTGTCCTACATCAGGGTCATCAGAATCTTTAAAGTTTATATAACTTACACCTGTGTTTGCTGCTGATATATTCATTCCAGCATCTCCACCTGTGTTTTCTACTTCTAATAAATTAGCAGGACTTGCAGTTCCTATACCTACTCTATTGTTTGTTGAATCTACTTTTAATGTAGATGTATCAATAGTCAAATCACCACTACAAGATATAGCACCTGTACCCGTAATATTATTTGAGTTTAAATCTAAATCAGCCGCTAATGATGTAAGGGTAGTAGCAGCATCGAGTAGAGATTGTGCTGTCATCCTAAGTTCTATTCTGTCACCAGTAGAAAAATTTCTAGCTGTCGTACTTTCTTGTGCACGAGTAACAGTTAATACATTACCGGATCTAGCCGTAACTTTTACAATTTCTAAATTATTTGATGCATCTATAAGAGTTGCTCTAAAATATTCACCGCCTGTTAAAGATGGAAATTTTGTTCCACCACCAGATACAACAGTTATACTTGTATCAGAATTTGTAATGCCAGACGCTAATGTAGATATAGCATTATTAGTAAACTTTATTGTCATTTAAAGCCCCTTTGTTTTAACTTACAGTCACAGTCCATGTAATCCCTAATGTATCAGCCGCACCTTTGTTTATCACAGAAAATACAGTTCTACACAATAGAGTACCACCTGAACCTGCATTTAATAATCCAGCTTCCGTAATAGCACCTGTACCTGTACCAGCACCAAATGATGCAACATAAGCCACAGCATTATCAGTAACAGTAGTAGAAGTAAGAGCAACACGCCCTGCCTCACTACCTAGTGCAGTATCGCCAGCTGCAGCTGCAGTTGAATCTGTACCAATAGCCATGTGTGACATAGCATCATCTGTAGTATCTTTTAATCTAGACGCAATTAAGTTTTTACCTGTGGTAACAACTAAATTAGGTACTACAACTTCTTGCTTTACGTTTCCTTCTGGATTAGTAACAGTAATTTTAAGTTCGCCTGTTACTTTAATTAAATCATTAATCATTCATCCGTCTCCTTAAGTATTAGCTCCAGCTGAAAGTGGAGTAGCATTACATACATGTCCACCCAACGAACTATCATCAACATCAGTATAATGGAATGTGACAACAAGTCCAGCGTTGGATGAATCGCCTTCTGTTATTTTATCATCGTTAACTATGATTTGCCCTACATAACCAGGTCCACCAATGATACCTGTATTAGGCTCATCTCTGGTAAATATAAACCCGACTGTACCATCAGATATGTTAACAAGTTCTGGATACATACGTGTTGTAGACCCAAGAGTAAGTGTTGTACTTATGCTCTCAGACGCAGAAACACTGTCTGTAGATACTAAATCTACAGTTATAGAATTTACAGCATCCGATGGTATAACACTATCAGCCTTAACTATACTTGGTTGTAAAATTGAAGACTCAGACATAGTTACTGAATCAGACCTACTAGTCGTAAACTCTTTAGCATCAGACTCAGATGCAGATACTGAATCAGTAGGGACAGTATTTATAGTTTTTACATCAGACTCAGACACAGATACTGAATCAGTAGGGACAGTATTTATAGTTTTTATAGTAGATTCAGATGCCGTTACGCTGTCAGATTGTGGTATATCTGGCTGTAATGCTGGTGAATCAGAGGCTGATACTGAATCTGTTTTACCTGCAGGTGTTATTGTTTTAGCATCAGAATCGGTAACATTTATAGGGTCTGGATCAACATCATCATCACTTGGATCAAAATCTACTGAAGAATTTATTATCTTATTTGGTGTATCAGTAACTGTTACTGAATCAGACTTAACTAGCTGAGCATCAAAAACTGGGTCACTATCTGAAGATGTAACAGAATCACCTGGAATTAGACTAATTTCAAAAACTGGGGAGTCAGTTATAGATACTGAATCAAATTTCTTACGTGTTGGTATTAATTCAAAAGCTTTTATACCTAGCCTAGAAGTATTTACTGTAGCTGATATCTTATTACCATCACTAACTACAGAACTAACACTATTAACACTAACGCTAAATGATATAGCCGTTGCTGCAATAGCGGATACAAGTCTTATATTAGCCATTAGAAGTTACTTCTTACTCTAAACTTTAGTAGGTCATATACAGTGTGTAAACTACCATTGAAGTTAACTACTATCTCACCTTCATATGAGCCTTCATCAACATCTAATTCACCACTAGTAAAATTAAATTGTACTTTACCATCAGAACCATCATTAGTTTTTGCACAGCTAATCGTTGATAATACTGATGTCCCACCTACAGCTCTAAACTTTACTGATACTGAAGTAGTAGCCGCTGATAAGTCTAATGCAGTATTAGCCACATCATCGTTTAATGTTAATTGTATGAGTGGTAACTCATCTCCTTTTACTAATCTAATTACATCTGCCATAGTCTACTACCCAAATGGTTGTCCTTGAACTCTCATGGATGCTCTTCCAGCACCAAGATTAGCTCTAGCTCTACGCTCCGATAATTTAAATGCAAACTGTTTTGCATGATATGAAGCTAATTCTCTATCACTCCAGCTATTATCTGGTAATACCAACAAATGCTGTAGTGCTCCATGCATGATAACATTTTCTAATTCATCTAAAACTGTTTTATCCATACTTGTTGCTGATCTCAATGGTTTTAAACATACAATCATTCTTATATCATAGGTCTCAGCACTATCTGGTACTGGTGCTACTGAGAAATGATCGGGGTCTAACTGAGCTATATATCTAGGTTTTGCCCTATTATCAGTAGGTTGATTAGGCCATTTAGGGTATAACTCATATAACTTATCTAAAGTTACTGGCTCTAATATTTCATCATTTACTGTAGCTGTAATAAATGCATGTACTTCAGCATCTGATGGAGACTCATATGCATAATCGTGAGCTCCCACAGTCAAACGTATTCTTGGTTGTTCATACCGCCACGCTAGAGTACGTTCACATGCTTCTATCGCAGCATCCCGAACATAATTCTCTACAACAGGTGTTGGACATCCTGGAACACTTGGTAGTAATCTATTTACTATATCTGAAAAATTTCTTGTTCCTGCCATTATGTGAGGTCCTCCTCAATCTTTTGTTTGTTTACTGGCTGTAAACCTGCAGTTTCTGTATCTGTAAATATTCTATTAGAAGCAGAAACTCCTAATGCTTGTGTAAATGATTTCAAAAATAATTCTGCTCTACCTGAATTGACATGCTCGTTATCAATAGACTCAGCTAGATATACTGTCCCATCTACAACAGCTGGTAGAAAAGCATCTGGTAGTAAAGCCACTGTAGTTGTCCCATCATAAGTAGGAGGAGATTGAGAGTACTCTACTTTTAATACCTGAGAAGCTGGAGCTTTTGGGTATATAAAAAATTTGTTTGGGTTTCTAGCATGCCTCATAAAATTTCTACATGCACCTGCTGTATCGTTAATCCATTGTGGATACGATTGATCTAAAATTTCTCTATTTGTTTCTATTACTCCGCTACCACCTACAACAGAAAATACTTCTATAAGTCTTATAGAATCACTAGGGGCAGATTGTAATACCTCATTTTCAGTACATGTAACTGTACCCATATATGCAAATAAGTCTGGCCTTAATACTGAAATACGTTTAAGAGCTTGGTTTGCAAACCCTAAAAGTACTGTGTCAGAATAACGTTGAGGAGTATTTTCATCCTGTATTAGCCTTCTAACTTCAGTAATGACATCATTTAAAATCATTTTAAAATTCTAATCCTTTTGTAGCTTCTTCAGCTAACTCTATATTAACAGCTTTTTCCTCTTCAGGAATCACTTCTGTTTTTAAATTTACCTTTGTTTTTCTACCTTTTTGTTTTTTAGGTAAAAATTTTTCTGGAAAAGCCTGTTCCTCAGTGACTTCTTCAGTTAATGGGTTATCTGCGAGTATTTGATTCCACCCATAAATCTCACCGTCTTTTGTATTCCTTAACCATCTTCCTGCCATTTTTATCTCCTTTTAGATAATCGGGGGGTTAAAGTTACCCCCCGACCATTGTTACGTTTTACTCTGAGCAATCAACCATTACTACAGTTAAAGTCATAACTGCTGTGTCTGCTGCGTTAACAGTAGTCACATCAATAGTGTCAGCTGCAGTATAGAACTTACCATGAGCAAGTGCGGTTGCAGCTCCGGCATCAGTGATATAAGCCGCAACTGCGTTGCCATTTACACCATCATGAAAACCATCTGGATCAGTACCGTCACCAACATCAAGAGTTAGTGTACCGCCTTCAGCAGTTGTCACATTTAAAGCCACGTGAGTGACTAGAGTATTCGCTGGAACTCTAATTACTTCAAGTACATCAGCCGCTGCAAGAGCTGTAAGCCCTGCTGCTGCTCGTGCTGTAGTAATTGCTGCGAAGTCTAGCTCCACGCTAATGGTTGAAACTTTGTTTATACCTTTAGCAGAGTGTGCTGCACCAGTACCAAGTTTGTAACCTTTACCATCATTATAAGTAGGCATATCTAATTATCTCCTATGGTTATACAGTTACAATCATTGTAGCAAGAGCTTCTGGTTTAACGACTTTATAACCGTAAACTTGAAGGCCACGAATGATGTTACCGAAAGTTGTTTCTGAACGGATTGTCTCCATGTTTGTCATTTGTGACGCAAATGTGAACCCCATTGTGTGTCCACCAATTACGCTGAACTCACTTCCGTTCTTATATAGATTGTGACTTACATAAACTGTAAATCTGTCAATCATACCTAGACGACCATTTCTTAATGGTGAGCTTCCATCACCAGTAATAGATGCATCTTTAAGATCTGATTGCTTGATTAAGCCAGCCATTTTTGCAGGTATTACAAGAAAACGACCTGCTTCAGGACAGTTAGCTTCATCAAGAACTGTACCCATATCGACAATTTTACCAATTACGTTTGTAGTGGTAAGTGCCTCTGGAGTACCTGCTACACCAAGGTCAATGTTACCAGAGATTGCTCCAGCTGTTTGTCCTTTGTTACTTGCAGATACGTCAGGTAACAAATCAGTTAATACTCTTTGGTCAATTTTAATCTTCATACGCTCTGAAGCGTCTTTAGACCATTGATCCATCATAGCAATATCTGATTGTACTTCATCTACATCGTCTTCAACACAAGCGAAGTATTCGCCTTTGTCGATTAGCAATTGTAGTTTAGCTTTGTCAGGATTCTCTACTGTAAGAGTTTGACCCTTAACATAGGTTTGAATTGTTATTTCAGGAGTTGTACGGATATTGACCGTATCTCCCATATTACGAATTTCACCTTCGTAATCGGTGTTTGAGATTGCTGATAATACAGTTGCATCATAGAAATTCTCAATTAATTTACCAGACCAAATTTCAGGTATAAAGTTTCCTGTATACGCTGGATGACCTGATGATGTTGCAAAAGCCATAATAGCCTCCTTTTACTATTAATTAACTATGCGACCTTCTCGCTGTGCAGCGAAAATGTCACGTTCCATTCTGCCACGCTCATCATCTCTTCCCTTATACTTACCTGTTCTAACATCTTTAAAAAATTTTTCGATGTCTTTAGGTGAATAAGTTTTAGCATCATTAGTTACAGGTTGTCCAGCACGTCCTCGTCCCGGAGCAACTTGCTTTTGTAATTCAGCAGATTGCGTAGCATTTTTCTCACGAGCACTATTACCAATACCACTTACACCTTCAAAAGTTCTAAAGAAATTTATAACTCTACCAACATCTAGTTTACGCTGTGCGTCTTCTAAATGTGTCTGGCGGTTAATACCTGTTAGTGGATCTACCTCTAGAAGCCAAGATTGAAAATCTGGATTGCTATTAGTCTCATTCCAATTAGGTATTTCATGGTTTAAAGTATCCCAAAACTGTTTTTCAGAACTAGTTTTTTGTTGCTGTTGAACTTGCTGTACTTGTGGTACAACACCTTTCAACGCTGCTATTTCTGCTTCCAGCTGTTTAACACGACCCAATTGTCCTGCTATTTCTTCTTTAGCTGCTTTACGCATGATTTCAATAGAATCACCATAGTCTTCCATTTCAGCATCAGTAATTAATTTTTCAACTGTTACTTCTTTTTCAACTGGCTTTTCTACTTTATTCATCTCGCCTAGTAAAGATTCTAACTGGGATACACGACTGTTTAATTCTCTGTTCTGTGCATTTAAGCTCGGAACTTCTTTATTATACATGCCCTGTAACGTTCTATACTTTTGTTCCCATGTTTCCTTTTTTTCTTCTTTGTCTGTTTCGCTGTGCTCTTCAGCTACAGACTCAGTTGCTTGCTCTTCGACACTGTCGGCCTGCGACTCAGCTACTACTTCAGTAGAAGCCTCAGCTTGTTTTTCTTCAGGCACTTTTTCTCCTGATTCCAAACTAGCATTAGATTCTGCTGTTTCATTGTTGAGTTCTTTATACAATGCTTGTACATCCTCAGATTGCTTTTGAACTTGCTTTGGTATTGCCATAATGTTTCGCTCCTAACGGTGTGCGTTAACTAACAGCTGTCGTCATGACTTTGCTGTATTATCAGGGGACTCTTTTATTACTGTATATATCTCTTTCAAAACTTGACACCGCCCCTGTGCAAGTGACACGTTTTGAGTAACATTAGGTAGCTGCTTTAACTCGTGGTTTAACCATCCCTCTAACCATTCCAGTGTTTGAGGGTGTTGGCGTGCCATAATAGCTAAAGCCTTAATAACGTCTGGTTCTGGTCTAATCAAGATTGACCTCCAGTGTTACGGTTACTAACTGTGTTTGCTGCCATTCCACCTTTTGGGGAACCATCTGGTTGGGTTGGTGTTGGAGCTTGTTGCGACTGTGTCGCTCCAAACTGTGCTGCCATCCTTTCCTGGTATCGTCCTTTCTCCCTAGTTGGAATAATTTCATCCACAGGCATTTGCAAACTTTTAGCCACTTCTCTAAGAATAGAGGAGCGACCTTCCTTACCAACAATTTCCATATCAACTGGGTTGGCGGTTGCATTAAGGAATTCAATTCTACGAAGATTAACAGTTTCTTTAACTGCGAGATTAACTGCACCTTTTGGCAGAATCTCTACGTCTCCTTTAATGGATTCGTCTTCATCATATCGCATATTATACACAAACTGTCTGTGTACAACAGGTTTTATAATATCGGAATCTATATGCATAACTACTTGACGTATACCTTTACCTGCTGATCCCATCAGCATAGATAGTCCTGATGCTGTACGACCAGCACCTTTTACATTCAAATCACCATATACATACGATGGTATACCTGAATGATCGTCAGCTAGTTTACTAAATCTTTCATATACACTCATTAGTGTATTTGCATTATCAGCTGGCTGATTAAATCTAACTGCAGGAGAACTTGACCCTAGTGGATCGTTTGTTACCTGCCATATTTTCCATGGGTGCATCTGTGTAATATCTTCGTTAGGTGGAATCCTTTCTAGATTAACTTCAACCTGTGGCCCACTTGATATACCCATGTTGTTAACTAATGCACGAGCTGCTGCATTACATACACCTTGTAAATCTTCTATAATTTCTGGTATGCCTTTACCCCAGAAAGCTCCTGGGTGCTTGATAAATGATGTCTTAGCATATGGTTTTTCACCTAGTGGGTCATAGTTTAGTACAGCTTTGATAACATAATTACCTACCATCCATACGTTTGCATCATACTCACGAGCTTGATCAGGTACTTCTTCTTCAGTTAGCCCCCACTCTACAAGCATTTTACCGCTTACCTTACCCCAAAATTCTACAGCATCATATATTTCTGTAGGTCTATCAAATGCGTGAAACTTTCTTTCTTCTTCATCTTTAGCTAGTTCTACATCTTCTGATATCCATGAATCACCATTACCATAATCTAATACTTCTCTAATTGCATCATCATCGTAACCTGGCACACCTATTAGATCTGCTAACTCTGTACGACTTAATGGGTGATGTTCAAATAAATATCCATCATTGATATTAGTAATTCCAGGTTCTGGATACATTCTAAATGGATCTACACGTTCAAACTCTGGTGCTATAATTTCATCAGCTTCTACTGTGGTATTACCCATTTCATCTTTTGCGTAACTTAACTTCCTTTGTCTACGAACAATAGGCCCTTTAATAAAAGCACAAGGGTAAGTTACTAAATCTGTAATAAAGTCATTGAATGATTCACCCCAACCACCTTGTGCAAACTGGTCAGAGATTTTAGTTTTCATTCCACGAGCTCTATTGTCAGCGGCCTGCAATAATTTAAATCTATATTCTTGAGCTACCATTTCTCTAAGCTCTCCCATTCTAGCTGGATCTGGTGCTTGCCCTTCTCTTTCTATAATCGTTACAACGTCTGCAGCAAATGATCTTTCTATCTCTGCTAGTTGACCAGGTTCTAATTCAGGTATTGGTGTAGACTGCAAATCCCATGGGGGTGTTCCTGTCTCTAGTAATATATCACGAAGCCAACTTTCAGCTGCTCTACACTTGACTTCAGTAATCATCATGTAAATATCAGAGCCGCCTTGTTGTTTTATTTGGTTAAGTTTATCTGCTTCGTACTCTCCGTTTCTTTGGCGAAGACCTTTGAGCATAATATTTTCTATAGGTTTTTTAGCTTGACGTGCTGCGTCCCAGCATTTACGTAAATGAGAAGCAAGCCCTAAAATTAGAGGTTCGTTTTGCCTTTCTTCTAAAGCTTTCTTAGTAGCTTCTTTCTCTCTTCGAGTTAACTCTTGATTATCAATTACTTGTAATACCATATTTTATTTTGGTTGTGCTTTATTTTTTGTAGGGTTTAAACCTAAGTGTGGTTTTGTCTCACTTAATTTTTTATAGTCCATACCTAAAACTCTTTTAATAACATTCGTAGTCCCACCAAGTTTTATTGGAGCCAACGGGTCATCAGCTGTAGCCCTATTACCAGCCATAAAAGTTTCACCATAAGACTCTTCTTTTGTAGTGACAGTCTTACCATCTTTGTAAGATTTAGTTTCTACGAGGCCACCCTTCTCGTATTTCTTAATTGTATAATTTTTATATCCTGGCATAGTTTACCTCCAATTATTTCAGAGTATATACTTAATTTTACCTTTATCCAACAAATGAATAGATCTCCTGCTAGGGAGTAAAGCTAGCAGGAGTAGTGAAAGATAGTTATAAGTGAGAGAGGAAAAAGTCATATAACTATAGTCGCAAATATGAAAGTTACTATTAGCATATCAAGTCCAACCACCTGCTGCAACAGGTTTTATCTCTCTTTTTTGTGTAATTAATCCATCTGCAGTGCTATTTATGTGCAACATTAAGTATTGCAAGGCTTCAGCTACGTGTGAATGTTTATTTTTTTCTATGTTTCCATTCTTCTTATGGAACCTATACCCACCCATCATTGCTGCTTTTAGTCTTGTACACCTAGGATCTACAAGAAATGCTGAGTCTCCATCTACTTGACGCATAAGAAAATCATCTACAGCTGATAGTCTAGCTGATACATTATTTGTTTTAGCTGGCATAACTCTAAAACCTTCAGCTTTTATAATATCTACAGCTGAACGCTCATCAGTCTGAGCTCGTTGTATACCTGCAGGATCTGATATGACTAATATCGGTGCTGCTGAAAACCTTTCTGTAATCAGTGGTTTTAAAACGGTACGTACAAATCGTTGTATACCCATGTCAAAGCTTACAGCTTCGTCTAATATTAATATTCTACCTCTTGGATCTTGCTGTCCTATAACAGCTGCAGGCGTTAACCCTAAATCCATACCAATAATAATAGGCCTCACACCATTTATAATTGGCTGTAAAGTTTGATCTGCCATGTGGTAGTCAGGTCTAAAGTATTTATACACAGGTTGTCCTGCAGTACTTAGTCCATATTCACCATCAATGTATACACGGATATATTCATCTGATCTACCTTGAGTGTCGTAGTATCCTTCAGGTAGATTCTCAATGTTTTCTGCATCTTGACTTCTACCTGATGGCTGCTTGAATACGTCCCACCCATTATCATTCGGACTAACTCCATCCGTAGAGTCAAGATGTTCCATTTGATAATACCACCACGTATCCATTGTGGGCGGGTTGGTGTCCCCCCACATCCCGAACCATGTAGGTCCTCCATCTTTTGCTGATGGGAAACGACCAATACGTTTTGACATAGCATCTACAATATCTGGGTTAATATCCCGACACTCGTTAAACCATGCAAACGTTAATTCTAATGAGTTCAGGTTAGCAACGTCATCCGAATCGTCAAGTGCTCTGAACATTATCTCGCATTCTACATCCCCTACTTTTAAATAATAGGTCTTAGTTGTTCTCATGTAATTACCACACACACCCGGTGGAAACCAATCATGAAATGTTTTAATTGTTGTATCTTGAAGCTGTCTTGCAGTCTCACGAACTATAGCCACCCTTGATTTTCTTATACCAAGCTTATTAGGCTTTTGCATAGATGCTCGTCTGACTACCTCAAAACAAGATGCTACTGATTTACCAGAACCTACAGGTCCCATCAATACACGCATCTTACTGTCAGACATCATGAACTCTTTGCATACTTTAGTCGGTGTGTAATCTATTTCCATAACTATACCGTTTTGTCTATTTGTTGGTAATTAACTAACAGCGTAACACAATATTTTGTTGGATGCTTCTTAGACCTATCTATTTTAGCGTTGTAAGATAATCCCAAATCATATAGTGATGCAGTTAGTTTATTAAATTCATCTAGAGTATTGACAAAAGCTACGGGCTGCCCCTTATACGTTTCTGTAAATCTATGGATTACTTTCGATAAGTTGAGATTCCTCTGTGCTTTCTCCAGCATCGATGACCCTTGTGGTATGCTCTTGCCCCCCGAGATTAATCGTAATTTTGACTCCGCCACTTGTTTCCTCCTGTTCTTTGTTAGATGTTTCTAACCCACCCCACTTAACTGTAGATTTAATTAGATCTGCTTTCACCGCAGCCGAAGTCTCTGGACTATGAATTAATGTCCAACTAGTCGTAAGTAACTCTTCTGCTTGTGCACGAGCTTTAAGCTTAAAGGTCATTCCTTTTTCTTTGATCTCAGTTCTGTATGACTCTACTTTCTTTAAGAATACTTTATCTTTGTTGAAAATTATTATGTCATCTGCAGATATGTTGTGGCGTGTGCGAACCTCATCTAAAGATTCACCGCTGCCTTCTAACATAAGAGCTACATCAAATGCTAAACGGTCTGACCATTTCGTGTGTTTCAATGGAAGTGTGTCCATATCGGCAATCATTAAGGAAAATCAAAGGTTTGTCAACCAAAAGTCTCAAACTTTACACGTTTGTTTTTTTGGTCTTGCTATGAGAGGTTTACTTATATGGGGGGGTGGCTACATTTCGCAGTCCGACTACCCCCCCTGCCTTGTCATGTCATATGTCTAGCTATGGTTAGAGAATGCTTAATACTTTACATAGATGTCAGCTTAAACTTGACAGAAAAAAATTAATCATGCAAGGTGTAATCAAGCTCAAGGGGAGCTTATTAACAAACATAGGAGACAATATGTCTAAACTATACAACGGAGAAGTCAATATTAATATTGGTAACTCTAAAAACGGAAAGGTCGTAAGAGTTTACACCGACCTCAAACCAGGAATGGAAGTGTACTCAAATGCAAAAGGAAATGTCGAGGACGGTCTTAAGAAAGCTATCAAAGCTGTCAAAGACAAGAAAGCGACAGGGTTGGATACCTACTCATTCTGGGTAGAGACTCTAACTCAGAAAGGGAAAGCTGTCTTGTGCTACCACAAAGCCATCAAAGGTAGAGTGCAAATCAAGAGGGAAGACCCTAACAGAGTACAAAGCTCTGACAGGGAAGACATCTAACAACTAACAACCAAGTCCTCCTCCCGAAAGGGAGGGGGCAGGAGTAAAAAATGACATACCAACTAACAATATGGTTCAAAGAGCAAAGATTCTTAGATCCAAACGTACCAGATATGCAAGTAACTACATCTAATGTTAAACAAATCAATGACTATCTAGAGAATAACTGGATGTACATTAGGAGACATGACATAAAATGTGTAACTACTGGAGAGCAATGCCACTAACTAACCAACCAACAGACCTGGATATGTCTATAAACTATCCATTCTTTTTATTTATTTTTTTAATTATATATATCGGCCATGGCTCGGGGGGTTATAGCTCGCCTTTAAGCCGACTGTAATCACGTTCTTAAAGCTGGAGTGTAAGGTTTAGCCTAAAGTTGACACTATCTAAACTATCTAGGTAAAACCTTACGCAGTGTTTAGGGTTTTATATACCCAAACCTTACATCACAAAGGTACCAACACGTTGATACGTAAGGCTTACAGCCATTCATGTAAAGTATTACTATCTAAACTATCTAGATTATCTATTAAAATTAATGTCTTTGATACTATTTTTGTTTCTATTAAGATATATAAGGTCTCGGGTGTTAAGACATTACCTAAAAAAAACTAGATAAACTAGATAGTTTAGGCTATCTTATTGATTCTTAAGGACTTATACTATCTAAGTTTACATGCCTACCTACGTTTACCCACTGTCTAATCTAGATACTTCGCATAAGTTGACATAGTAAACTTTACTACTGCCGAAAACTTGACAGAAAAAATTTTCCGATGCAAGGTTTCTCCACGCTCAGGGATTTCCCCTTAGCGAGATTTATATAACCCTATTGGGTAGGAGTAAAGTATGAGTAAGATAGATGAGAATAACTTTTATGTGTGTATTAAACCTACAGTGCATAAAGGTGAGGAGTCTTTAAAGATTGATATCTGTGATGAGAGTGAGCCTAACAAGTACCATTGTAGTGAGTCTAAGAAGTGCTATGATGATATGGTTACTATGAGTAACCACCTCAAGCGTGGCTTAGTAACTTGGTCGCCTAAGAATGCTATGGGCTTTATACCTAAGATATCTTTAAACAGATATGGTAGTGCATTCATGATGTTGTCTAATGGGACATCAGGTAAGTCTGGTAAAGCCCCTGCTAAGGCGTTAAGTCTTAAAGATGTATTGGCTATCAAAGTCTAATACGTTCCCCTTGAGTTCCCCTAGTGATGTACTAGGGGAATTCTATAACTCAATAAACATAAGAGAGGTAATATACCATGAGTAAGTGTGCTTTATGTAATGATGCTATTAACCCTAAGAGAGTAGCTCTAGGTTACGTTACATGCCTTAGGTGTGGTGAGGTAGAGGCTCGTAAGGTTAGACATACAGTAGTTCCATTACATAAATCTAACTACATAGTAGTGAGTAATAAGAACGATCTTAAAGGAATTAATAATAAAGGTGGTAAGCATGGATAATTGACATGCTTTGGACTATTAGGTGGGACATATGTGCCGTAGTGGAAACACTTGTAAGACATAAGAATCCTATTAACTGTGGCTCTAATGCACATATGTAACCACAGAGTCTTAATGAATTGCTAGCATGGGGCTAGTATAACAAGCCTATGTACGAGATGGCATAGGTATAAACGAGCCTATGTATGTTGATGGCATAGGCTCACCATATAGGAGTAAACTATGAAAGCTAATGAGCTGATAACTACTATCAAGGCATTGTTTCCACTTAAGAGGACACTTTGTGTTGAGGGTAGCCCCGGTGGTGGTAAGACTACCATCGTCAGAGATGTAGCTAAAGAGTTAGGTGTTGGTTACATTGAGTTACACCTACCGACCATGTTGGTAGAAGACTTCGGTGTGCTATATCCTAAAGCTGACAGCAACAAGTTGGAGTATAAGCTACCTGATTGGTTTCCATCAGAAGATAGGACTGACATACCTGATGAGGGTATTCTATGCTTTGATGACAGAAACCAAGCGAGTGCTGATATTCAAAAGGTCTTAGCAAACGTATGCCAAGCTAGAACATTGCATGGTGCAAAGCTTAAAGATGGTTGGCATGTGATATCTACAGGTAATAGACAAAAGGATAGAGCTGGTGCTAACAGGGTGCTATCTCATCTACGTAATCGTGAGACTGTAGTTGAGCTTGAGACTAACCTAGATGAATGGGTTAAGTGGGCATTGATGAATGATGTTAAGCAATCTGTTGTGTCGTTCTTGCAGTTCAGACCAAACCTATTGCATGATTTTGATCCTCAGAGGGAACAGAATCCATCACCTCGTTCATGGGTAGAGGGTGTATCTGACATCATTGGTGTTATACCAAATGATATTGCTGAACAACAAGCAATCATGGGTGCAGTTGGTGAGGGTGCCGGTGCTGAGTTTATCAGTTTCCTAAACATTCAGTCTAACCTACCTAGCCCTGACAAAGTGTTTGAGAATCCTCAGACAGCACCAATACCTGAGGAAACTAGTCATCTATATGCATACTGTGGTGCAGTTGCTTACCAAGCTGACAAGAATATTGACAACCTTATCAAGTACTGTCGAAGACTATCTAGCGACACAGTAGGTAAGGCTGAGTTCTCTATCTTGACAGTCAAGCTAGCAGTTAACAAGTTCGGTACTAAGCTACAAGGTCAAGAGTTTTCCAAGTGGTGTGTCGAGAACGCTCAGTATCTAAACTGATGGGTTATCGTTCTGAGGTGCTATGTGCTGTAGGGTTTCCCACTAGGGATAAACTTGTAGGGTACATGACACTACATAGACTGAAAAGCTATCCACATGATACTAGACAGTTACTAGATGAGTTCATTATTAAGGCTAAGATTATTGAGGGTGATGGTTATGCTGTTGCATTTCACCAATATGAAAGCATCAAGTGGTATGAAAACTATGAAGATGTACAGATTATAACGCAGTTCATAACAGGTGTATGTGAACATGATAACCAAGCTGTAGGTAAGATAGCAAGGGTAGGTGAGGAACAAAGCGATATTCAAAACGATACATATGACCAAGTACCAGAAGGCACAAATGATGTGTATGACGCTTTGGATAGTCTATTTTACCCTGTGTCGTATGTGTGTATAGACATACCAGAGGGTGAGTTAAAACAATTAAAAACTATAGGAGAGTTACATGAAACTAAGTGATAAGGCATTGCTAGTACAGCTTAATGTATCACAGTGGACAGCTCGTAAGTTAGACAAGAATGCTACAACTCAAGTAGCAATAGCTAACAACACAGGCAACCATGCTGGTAGATACAACAAGTCATTACTACCAATGAATGAATACCTAGACAATGTGCATAAGAAAACCACATTGATTAGGAAAGAGTATTACCACAATACACTACCTTGGGGTATTGATGGGACAATGATACTACCAACTGATAACTATCTAGACTTCATGGCGAAGTTCAGACAGTACAAATCAGAATGGGAAATGCTAGTAGATAATTTTCTAGTGGCGTATCCACAGTTGCAGTTGAATGCACAAAGATATCTTGGTGATTTATTCAATCCCAATGACTATCCAAGTGCAGATGTATTGAGGCGTAAGTTCAGTATGGACATGACTGTTCTACCGGTACCATCTAATGACTTTAGAGTTGGTATTGATGAGCAAGAGCTTGCTGACATACAGCAACAAGTTGAGGCAAGAGTTCAGCAGTCTACCAAAGTTGCTATGCAAGAGGCATGGCAAAGATTATACGACAAGGTAAAGAGTATGGCTGAGAGATTGTCGGATACTAAGGCAGTCTTTAGAGATACGTTAGTAACCAACATACAAGATGTATGTGATGTATTGAAAAGACTAAACGTAACAGGTGATGAAGACCTAGAGAACATGAGGCTCATGGTTGAAGACACCTTAGCAAACAATAACCCTGAAAGTCTAAGACTAGACCTTGACTTGAGAAAGAAAAAGTCTAGTGAGGCTAAGGATATATTAGACAGAATGGGTGCATTTATGGGACAACAATAATGATTGATGAAATAACACAGAAACGACTAGAGAAGAAACTTAAGAAAGCTAAGGCTCAGTTGATACTAGACTATCCATTCATTGGTAACATTGCGTTCACCCTTGAAACTATATGGGATACTAACATACCAACAGCTTGTACTGATGGCGAAGTGATTAGGTTTAATCCTCAGTTTGTAGATGACATGAGTGATGATGAGTTTAAGTTCTTACTTGCTCATGAATGTATGCACCCTATGTTAGAACATTGCTTTCGTAGGGGTAGTAAAGATCCATATAAATGGAATCAAGCAGGCGATTATGTCATTAACCAAATACTAATTGATGATGGGGTAGGTAAAATGCCTAGCTGTGGTGGTCTGTATGACAGAAAGCTACATGCTGAGGGTGGTGGTACTACTGAGGGTATATACAACCTACTACCTGAGACACCTGAAGATGAACAAGGTATGGGTGGTGAGGGTAAGCCACTAGATAATTGTATGGACAGTAGTGGTACTGAGTCAGACAAGAATAGACAACAAGCTAAGTGGAAAGTTAGAGTGGCTCAGTCAGCCCAATCAGCTAAGATGATGGGCAAGATGTCAGCCGGACTTGAACGACTAGTAGATGACATGCTTAAACCTAGAGTGGATTGGCGTGATGTCTTACACAGATTTGTTGTCAAGGCTAGGACTGATGATAGAACATTCTCTAGAGCTAACAGAAGATTCTTACCACAAGGATTGTACTTACCGAGTGTATCAGGTGAGGCTATGGGTGAGCTAGTGTTTGCAGTGGATTGCTCAGGCTCTATCAGTCAAGATGAGATAAACCAATTCGCTAGTGAGATTACTACTGTATGGCAAGACCAATGCCCAACAAGTATTCATGTGATATATTTTGATAGCGATGTATGTCACTATGACAAGTTCGAGAGAGGAAATGATGAGCCTGTTATCAAGCCACATGGTGGTGGTGGTACAGCATTCAGCCCTGTCTTTAACTTCATGAGTAAGAATGGTATCGAGCCTGTTGCTTGTATATTTCTTACTGACCTCTACTGTGATGACTTTGGCACAGAGCCACAATGTCCTGTGCTATGGGTATCTACTGTGAGGAATGATACGAGTGTGCCTTTTGGCGAGGTAGTCAAAATGCACGATGAAAAATAACTATAACCAAGGAGTAAATAATGGCTACAGTTAGAATGAGTGGTGTCCTCAAACAAGACATCTTAAGAAACTTATCACAATCCTATGACCATAGACTTGTAGATTGGGATAGAAATAATCCAAGACCTGAAGATTGGGGTAGTAGAATATACGATACTCTAGTACCACAGGACTTGAAAGATAAACTAAAAGCAATACCTGATAGATGGCTTCAGACAACGAGTACAATCAAGCTTAATGGATTTAAAGATGTTGCTGATGATAGCTTACTTAAATTACCTAGAGAGCTTACAAGTAGTTGCTATAGTGATGAGCCTCATTACATGGGGGTAACTCTTAGTGCGTCTCGTCTTGAGTGGGAGTTACCTCAACGTGAGCCTGTGCCTGTAGATAAAAGGGATAGTGTGCTTTCGTATGAACATGTGATTAGTGCTGAAGACAGTAGGTTTGAGTGGCTTAGGGTTGAGTATGCTAAGTGGATTCAACCACTACAAGAGTTATTAGCTGAGAGGAGAAAGATGATAGACAATGTGAAAGCGTTACTTGATTCTCATAAGACACTAGCCCCAATGCTTAAGAAGTGGGATGGATTATGGGGACTTCTACCTGAAGAGGCTAAGGACAGACACAAACAAGTTGTGGAGAGAAATGTTAGCTCTACTGAGGATAAGACTGATGGCATTGACTTCAATGAAGTTACATCTCATCTAACAATGAACAAACTAATGGAGAAATAATATGGGTATATATCATGATACTAGTTATGACTACAACAAGGGTGAGCTACATAATAAATATACTAGCTCTGATGACTACTACAAAAATAATACATGTAGATATCACAGCATGAGTTGGGATAGTCTAAACGATGTAATGAATACATGTAGGAACAAGGCTAAGGGTAAGCCTATCAGTTCATGGGGTAGACTTAAACAAGATGACAATGGTGATATCTATTTAGGTGATGCTTGGAACGTAGATAGTAGGTATTGGACTGTATCTAAAGACAATATAGTTACACTTCACCTAAACTCTAACAATACAGGTGGACAGACTGTTGTATCATCAATGTCGAATTGGTTTCCTGTAGGGCTTTACAGACAAGGTACTGGTGATTACAGAGTAGTATTTGGTTGGGACTATTACAAACATGTAAAAGATTTTACAGACAAATCAGATAAGATTGAGTGGACTGAGAGATTTAAACTAACAGATGATGAACAAAAGTTCTTCTCTAGTTCACCATATGTATTTGATGGGTTGCAATATGATCTAAATAATCATTGCTTTATCAATGCTAAACCTATGGAGAAATCTGTAGAGTATCCTGAGAAACGAAAACAATGGAGAGCATTACTAACTAAACATAAACGAGTACTAAAATCTATGATTAGTATTGGTATGTTTAACAAATTCAAAGAAGACTTAGACAAACTACCAAATGAAGTTACAAGTACATACAGGTGGTATAACCTACCTTGGAATAGAGTTGATTTCGTAGAGTATGTATTATCACAGATGGCAAAAGATGAGATACCCGAAGTGCTACTTAGAATGTATGCGTTTCATTTCGCAAATAGGAATGACACAATAACTACAGGGCAAGTGGATAATTTCTTTTCTGAGTATGGGTTTTCATTTAAACAATACTTGGGTGTATTCAAATCACTTGGGTACAAACACCAACACGTTGGGAAGAAATATTATAACTTAGAAGACTTGGCGAGTAACCCTAATGAGCAGTCATTAGAATCTATAATTAAATTATTTACAATATAGGAGAAAGATAATGAGTGAGAAAGATATAGATAAAGTAAACATAGCAGTATGTGATTGTACTAATGGAGAGGTAACTCTCTATTGGAAAGTGCAATTAGCACTAGGTACAGAGGAAGAGTGGGTAGCTGAAAGACACAACATAAGTAATTGTTCTTGGGCTACATTTAAATCAGTTAGAGAGGTAATACTATGAGTGAAGATGTAAAACTAAAAGACTTAGATAAAGCTAGGCTACTTCAGATGTGTATAGGTAGAAGACTATTAATGGATAAGGTTAAAATATGGCTGAGGTCTGAGATATCAGACAATCAAGATGTAGTTGACGCTAAGGATAACAACGAGGAAGAAGTAACTAGTGATGGTACTGATGATATTATCTATGGCAGACATGAATGTGCAACGTGTTTGTATGAACAGATATTAGAATGGGAGAAGAAGATATGACAATAGTCGTATGGGATGGTGAAACACTAGCTACTGATATGCAAGCTAACGATGGCATGCAGAAGTGGAAGTCAGAGAAAGCTTGGTATATAGGTAAAGACTTTGATGAAGTTCAGATTGTATCTGGTGTTGGTATACTACAAGATATAATAAGACTTCGTGAATGGTATAAGACAGGGAGTTCCGAAGATAAATTTCCTATAGCATTTGGATCTCATAGGGTTACACCCACAGCAAAACTTATTGTGGTGACTGAGCCCGAGGGTTTGTTGCTATACGATGGTATACCACACCCAATTGAATATGGATTTAAACCATGTGCATTTGGAGAGGGTAAAGATTTTGCCCTAGGTGCGTTATCTATGGGTGCTACATCTGCTCAAGCAGTTAACGTAGCTAATGAACATTCTTTACATTGTGGTAAAGGTGTTACAGAATTGACTTTAAAAGTTAAAAAGCATTAGGAGGGTAAACAATGCCAAAATATAAGACAACAGGTTGGGTTAAAGTTAGAGATAAACTTTCTTGTTCAGCAGATGAATTGTTAGAAAGTATTATGGAGGCTACATCTGACATGGGTATATCAATATATAATGATGAAGACAAAGCAGAAGAAGATGGTGTAGACTTACACATAGTTATAGATAGGGAGGAGTAAATGAATATAAAAAGTAATGATATGGTCGCAAAGCCACAGCACTATGCAAGGTATAAGATTGAGCCAATAACATTTATTGTTGAGAACGAGATACCTTATTGTGAATCAAACGTAATCAAGTATGTCTGTAGGTGGCAACACAAACACCCTACAAAACAAGGACAGATTGAAGACTTAAAAAAGGCTAGACAGTATTTAGATATATTAATTAAGAAAGCAGAACAGGGGTAACATGGATATAGCAACGATTGATTTCGAAACCTATTACGATAGGGACTACTCTCTATCTAAAATGACTACTGAATCTTACATCAGAGACAAAAGGTTTCAGGTCATAGGCGTAGCAGTCAAGATAAACAATGGTAAGACCGAATGGTATAGTGGAGATGATGTCGGTAAATTTCTTCACTCACTCATACTATCAGACAAATACCTACTAGCACACCATTCGGCTTTCGATGGTGCTATCTTATCATGGCACTATAATATAAAGCCTAAGTTTTGGTTTGACACTATGTCTATGGCTAGACCATTACACAACATGACAATAGGTTGTTCGTTGAATGCACTGTCATCTTGTTACAAGCTAGGACAAAAAGGAACTGAGGTCATTAATGCATTAGGAAAAAGATTAGAGGACTTTACTTCGGAAGAACTAAAGCAGTATGCAAACTACTGTATTAATGATGTTGAACTTACATATAAATTGTTTAAGGTTTTAGTTAAGGGGTATCCGCAATCAGAACTTAAGGTTATAGACCAAACAATTAGAATGTATACCGAGCCTGAGATTGAATTAGATGTTGACTTACTCGGTGATCACCTAACAACTATAAAGACAAACAAACAGAAACTTGTTGACACGCTAGCGACTAAGTCTTCTGGATCTGATGTGAAGAAAGTACTCATGTCAAACGTTATGTTTGCTGAGCTTTTGAGAAAGGTCGGAGTCGAGCCACCGACAAAAGTATCTATAAGAACAGGCGAGCCGACTTTCGCTTTTGCCAAAACCGATAAAGAATTTACAAAACTTGCTGAACACCCCAAGCAAATCGTACAACAACTTGTATCAGCGAGGTTAGGTGTTAAGTCTACTATAGAAGAAACACGAACAGAGAACTTAATAAAGGTTAGTGGGAGAGGTAAGTTACCAATCATGCTTAATTATTATGGAGCACACACAGGTCGATTTAGTGGTGGAGATAAGATGAATCTACAGAACTTACCTAGAAATGGAGTGCTGAGAAAATCATTAACAGTACCACAGGGCAAGATGTTGGTGGCTTGTGACTCATCGCAGATTGAGGCTCGTGTCGTTGCATATATAAGTGGGCAGACAGATTTAGTCGAGGCTTTCAGGCAGGGCAGAGATGTATATAGTGAATTTGCTAGTGAAGTTTATGGTAGAAAGATTACCAAACAGGACAAGCTAGAACGATTTGTAGGTAAGACATGCATACTAGGACTAGGGTATGGTATGGGTGCAGAGAAATTTAAGAACACCTTATCATTAGGACAAGGTGGTATGTCAGTAGACATTGACATCAATGAGGCAAAAAGAATTGTTAACTTATATAGACAGAAAAACCATAAGATAGTTTCTCTTTGGGGTGTATGTGATTATGCTTTGAGGGGGATACTACATAACAGGGAAGACTCTATATTAGATAACATGTTGGCATATGATTCCAAAGGGATTGTATTACCAAATGGACTTCGTATCAGATACCCTATGCTACGAAGAACTAGAGATGGGTTTGAGTACATATCTAATGCAAGAACTTATAGGAAGTTAAAGACTACAGGTAAGATTGAGGATAAGGAATGGACTAAAATCTATGGAGGGAAAGTAACAGAGAACATCGTGCAAGCTCTTGCAAGAATAGTTATATCAGAACAAATGATAGAACTCAGTAAGTATTATAAAGTTTTATTCCAAGTACATGATGAACTAATTTTGATCACAGATGCAGAAAAAGTATCTGAGACACGAGAACACGTTGAGACAATCATGTCAATGCCACCGTGCTGGGGTAAGGATTTACCTGTAGCTTGTGAAAGTGGGGTTGGCTATAACTATGGAGAATGTAAATGACAGACATAATAGGAACAGATGGAAAAGAAATTAAATCTGAAAGTGAAATGAAGAAAGATAAAGTACTTAAAGTACTTGAGGAAACACTACTAGTTGCGAAAGAAAGTAAAGAAGTTGAACAAGTATTCGTACTAGTAAAAATAAAAGGTGTCTATGTAAGACACTCTACACAGATAGATGACGTACCTAGTGAACTAGGTAGGATAGATATGCTTAAAAATGATATACTAACTAGAGCAAACTCGAGGGCTCAAACTGAATGACAAAAGAATTAACTCATAGCTATTCATCAATCAAGATGTACGAGCAGTGCCCAAAGAGGTACATGCATCAACGTATAAATAAAGATGTTGTAGATAAAGGTAGTGACGCTACTATCTATGGAGAGAGAGTACATAAGCAGTTGGAAGACAGGCTAAGTATCGGTACCCCACTACCTAAAGAGTCAATTAAACATGAACAAGTTTGCAAAACAATCGAATCACTTACCAAAAAGGCAGACCTTTACCTTGAACAGAAGCTGTGCTTGAATGCTAATCTTACACCAACAGGTTGGTACGAAAGTGACGCATGGCTGAGATCCATCCTTGATGTGTTAATCATAAAAGATAACAAGGCTATCGTAATGGATTGGAAGACAGGTAAAAGAAACCCTGACTTTACCCAACTAGAACTTTTTTCACTACAGGTATTTAAACACTACCCTAAGATAGAAGAAGTTAGAACAAGTTTCATATGGTTAAAGGAAGGTAAGACAGACTCAGAAACTTTCACACTAAAGGATACTAAGGTTATGTGGGCAGACTTACTATCTAGAATTGAAAGAATCAATCAATCATATAAGTCAGGTAAGTTTCCAGCTAGACCTAGTGGCTTATGTAGATATTGCCCAGCTCAAAAATTATGTGAGTATGCCCGTATCTAATACTTGACATACGTGTAAATCTATATATTATTATGAGTAATACACCTGAGGGTAAGATAAAAAAGAAACTTGACACTATGTTAAAGTCTCTGGATGTGTGGTTTTATAGCCCACAATCAGGCATATATGGTAAGTCAGGGATACCTGATCGAATCGCTGTAGCAAATGGTAGATTCATAGGTATTGAGTGTAAGGCAAATAAAAGTAGGAAACCTACAGCCTTACAAGTTAGGTGTATGAAAGATATTGAGAGAGCTAATGGTAAATGTTTCGTAGTTTATGATGACGATACCATTAATGAAGTGAAAGATTATATAGAGAACGTAGCATATGATAGTAGTAGAACAGGCAAAGGCACTAGCACTTAAACCTAAATACCCAAACAGAATTTTGGAGACTGTTCCAGAATCCAGACCAATGACGTACAACAACCATGAACTTGTTGTCACACCGCATACCATAGAGTCGGTTCAAATTTTGAGACAAGTCGGACTGAAAGCACCAAGTCCTATTTTATATTATTATGATTGGTCAGGAGAATTTACACCTTACCACCATCAGAAAATGACATCAGCATTTTTAACTATACATCACAAGGCGTTGGTACTGAATGAAATTGGTACAGGTAAAACTCAATCAGCTCTATGGGCAGCCGACTACCTGATGGGACTAGGTAAAATCCGTAAGGTTTTAATTATCTCACCTTTGTCAACTTTAGAAAGGGTATGGGGTGATGGTATATTTAAAAGCTTTCCACATAGGCAAGCAGTTACTTTACATGGTACTAGTGCTAAGAGAAAGCAACTTCTTAAAACTGATTCTGATTTCTATATTATAAACCACGATGGTTTTGGAATAATCTCAGAAGACATACATGGTATGTTTGATTTAATTATAGTGGATGAGGCAGCCGTATTGAGGAACCCATCTACTAATAGGTTTAAATTATTCCGTAAGTTTATGGAGAAGAATAAAAGCACTAGGCTTTGGTTGATGACAGGTACACCTACACCAAACGATCCAACTGACGCTTGGGCTTTAGCTAAACTTGTTGACAGTCCTTATAACACTAAGACATATACAGCGTTCAAGGAATCAGTAATGATTAAAGTAAGTCAGTGGAAGTGGGTACCAAGAGTAGAATCTGTAGACATAGTAAAACAAGTACTACACCCTGCAGTTAGGTATACAAGGGATGAGTGTTTTGATTTACCTGAGACAGTATTCCAAACACGTAAAGTCGAACTAACACCTGACCAAAAGAAACACCACGACAAGATGTTAAAGAACTTTGTAACTGAACTAGAAGAAGAAGGTACAATCACGGCAGTCAACGAGGCAGTTAAACTACAGAAACTTGTACAGATAAGTTGTGGTGTTGTTTACGGAGACGATGGTGATCACATTGAGGTAGATTGTACACCAAGAGTTAATGTAGTTAAGGAAGTAATAGAACAAGTCGATGGCAAAGTAATAGTTTTTGTACCACTTACTGGTACATTAAATATGTTAGAGAGGATTCTCTCAAAACAGTGGAGTGTTGGAGTAGTTAATGGAGCAGTTTCATCTAAGAAAAGAAATGAAATATTCTATAACTTTCAACATAAAAAAGATCCCCACATTCTTATAGCTCACCCAGCCACTATGGCACATGGGCTCACACTTACAGCAGCAAGTACTGTTATATGGTATGGACCTGTGACTAGTAATGAGCAATACATTCAGGCTAATGGAAGAATAGAAAGGATAGGTAAAAAGCATGTATCAAACATTGTACATATTGAGGCAACTGAGCTTGAGTATAAGATGTATGAGAGGCTTAAGAGTAAACAGAAACTACAAGGTATATTGTTAGATTTAATTAAAAAGGAGAGGGCATAATGTTAACTGTAAATAAAGTTATTGAGGCATACCTTAAACTTAGAAGTCAGAAGGAAGTTATAGAGTCCGAGGCACAAGAAAAAGTTAAAGGTATAAAAGAACAAATGGCCAAGCTAGAGGCTTGGATTAAGAATAGGGCTGATGAAGAAGGTGTTGATTCCTTTAAAACAGCTAGAGGTACAGCATTCTTAACTACTACTGACTTTGCTCAAGTAGCAGATTGGGATGCAGTCCTTGAATTTATAAAAGATAATGAGGCTTATGATTTACTAGAGAAAAGAGTTAGTAAAACAGCAGTCCGTGGATACATTGAAGAAGATAAAGTAGTACCATCAGGTATTAACTATGGAACTCGTATCAATGTTAATGTAAGAAAACCAGCAAATAAAGCGGAAGACAATGAGTAGGTCAAAGCTTTCTATAAAGAATTCAACTTTTTCCATAATCACTGATGGGGAATGCGACAGTCTATCTGATACAAGTTTAGAAGTGGTGTTCGTTGGGGCTAACCCAAACCTATCTAAGATATGGTATGAAAGTGAATGGTCAGGTGATAGAGATTCTAATACACCTGATTGTTTTTCCCTTGATGGTAAGACACCTAGTAGTAGTAGTGTGTCACCTCAGAACGATATCTGTGCATTATGTCCACGTAATGCATGGGGTTCTAAGATAACACCTCAAGGATACAAGATTAAAGATTGCTCTGATATAAAAAGAGTAGCCGTTATTCTTGTAGATAAACCAAGGCGTGGTGTGTGTCTGTTAAATATAACACCATCATCACTTAAGAACTTAAATGCATATCACAAAACACTATCAATGAGGGGCATTGCTCCTGAGATAGCTAAGACTGTACTATCATTTGATGAGAGTGTTGACTACCCTAGATTGAAATTTAACTTCGGTGGTTTCTTATCAGAAGATGTTCAGAAATATGTTGATACGTTCATAGGATCTGATGATGTGAAGTATGTCACAGGAGAACTTACTATGCCTAGTGGACAATCAGCTACCGCAGAGGACTTTGGTTTCTCTGTTGAGGTAGGTTATATAACTAACAAAGAGGAAAAATAAATGGCTAATAAAACATTTACAACCCCAGTGGGTGTCGCAAACTACCCTTATATAAGTAAACCCGACACTCAATTTGATGCAGAAGGAGTCTACAAAGTTACTCTTGCTGTACCTGAAGACGAGGCTAAACCTGTAATTGAATTAATCAATGCTGAGTTACTAGCTGGTGTTAAAGCACTTAAAGAGTCAAAACCTAAGACTAAATTTAAGAGTGCTCCACTACCATACGCTAAAGAGTTAGATGATGACGGCAATGAAACAGGTAATGTCTTAATTAAATTTAAATCTAAAGCAGCATACAAACCATCTGTCTTTGATGCAAAGAATAACCCTATGATTAACCATAATATATGGGGTGGTTCTGAGATTAAAGTTAATGGAGCTATTGCTTTCTACAGCTCACCATCTATTGGTCAAGGTGTTACTCTAAGACTTAGAGCAGTACAAGTTATCCAATACGTTGAAGGATCTGATGGGGCAAGCAAATTTAACTTTGAAGAAGAAGATGGATATGTAACAACTAGCTCTTCCGAAGAAGGGTTTGAGGCACCAGAACAAGTTGACGTAAGTGTGAACGTTCCTGCAGCCCAGGCGGAGGAAAGCAAACCTGTTGCTAAACCTAAACCAGTTGCTAAACCAGTCCCAATAGAAGAGCCTGAAGATATACCAGTAGCGTCATCAGATGATGACCTAGCTGCTGAGATAGCTAAGCTTGTTGGGGAATAATAAATGAGTAAGCTACCTCTAGACTTTAAGAAAGTTGAGGCTTTAAGAAAGCATATGTTACTTACTACTAGTAATATGGCTACACTCCTAGAGGTATCTCGTATGACTTACTACGGATGGGTTAAAGGTAAGCCTGTCCGTAGAAAGAATGATGAGAGAGTACGAGATATGCTAAGGAAACTACTGTCTATAATGGAAGATGGGTGGCCTATGCCTGAAATCATAGCATTAGAACAGAAGTTTAGGTTCGAGAGGCTCCTTGAGGTTTTAGAGAAAAAGGAATAGTATAACAAATGGTGGCTAGTTACGTCTAAAATCCCCAGTCGTTAACCAGCGGGATCTAGTCACCATAACATTAAGGTAAAGCAAATATGAATATGTTGGAATTTCTCCAGCAAGTTTTACCAGACGAAGGATTTTATGTAACCACTGTAATTAACCCTGATGGGAGAAGGCAGGGATTCTTTAAGTCTGTGGAAGAACTTGCAAAGGTATGTGAAAGATTAGATAAAACAAATAATAATACTTACTTTGCTATATCAGCATTCAAACAAAAGGGTAACAGGAAACAAGATAATGTAAGGGCTACCAAAGTCGTAGCTATAGATATAGATTGTGGTGGTAATAAACCATACCCATCATGGAAAGAAGGCTTAGTAGAATTAGGTAGGTTTGTATCAGAATTAAAATTACCAAAACCTATGATAGTACATTCAGGTAATGGACTACATGTGTATTGGATATTAGATGAAGAACTACCACCCGAGCAGTGGAAACCTCTAGCTGAGGCAATGAAACAAGCTGCGATACAAAAAGAATTTAAGATAGACGCTGGTCTTACAGCAAATAGTGCATTGGTATTAAGACCTGTGGGCACTCACAATCCAAAGAATGGTAATGAAGTTAAAGTATTAGTAGAGTCTGAGCCAACAAGTGTTGAAACTCTAACTAAATGTTTGTCGTATTACTATTACCCGGCAGCCGCAAACGAAAGTCAGACACAGGACAACTCGTTGTTAGATAACTTGGCTACTAAAAATGAGTACCAACCAGCAGTGGGTTCTATTGTAGCTAAGAAATGTAAGCAGATAGAGTGGGCTATAGACAATCAGGATAAGGTAGATGAGCCTCTTTGGTATGGCTTGATAGGGGTAGCAGCTTTTTGCCAAGACCCTGAAACAACAGCTATAGAGTGGTCTAAAGGGCATTCAGGATATAGCGAGAAGTCTACATTACAGAAGTTAAACCAATGGAAAGAGTCCGCATCAGGTCCAACTACATGTAGTAAGTTTGAATCTAGTAGGCCTACAGGGTGTAAAGGGTGTAAGTATAGGGGTAAGATAGGCTCACCAGCTAGACTTGGTGTGCAATACCAAGAGTCTCCTATAATAAACGAGGCTCCTGATAAGGTAGCTAATTCTGTACCTATGCCTAAACCATTTAAAAGAACTAAAGATGGTATCAAAGTAACAATTGATGATACCGATATTGATATATGTAAGTTTGATATATACCCAGTGGGGTATGGGTTTGATGAGTCATTAGGGTATGAAACAGTTAGGTTTCATTGGAACAGACCACATATGGGGTGGCAAGAACTATGTCTAAGACAAGCACATTTAACTGATGGTAACAGGGAATTCCCTACTGCCATAGCAGATCAAGGTATTGTACTTTACAATAAGAAACAAACGGAGTATTTTCAACTTATGCTAAGAACTTACATGGAAGAGTTAAAACAGATTAGAACTATGACTAACCTTTACGCAACTATGGGTTGGAAAGAAGATAATACATCTTTCTTATTAGGTAATACATTAATTAAACGTAAACCTGATGGCTCTGTAATAGAGGAAAACATAAGTCTAGCATCTGTAATACAAAGACAAGGTGGAGATTTATATGGTACTAAAGGCTCTTTAGAACAATGGGTAAACCTCACATCAATTATGGAGAAAGCACATTTAAAATCTCACATGTTTGCATTAGGTGTAGGATTCTCAGCCCCACTATATAATTTTACAGGGTTAAAAGGATTGACAATATCTTTGTATGGACCAACAGGTGGTGGTAAAACACTAGCACAATATTGGGCACAGTCTATATATGGTGATCCTGAGAAGTTACACTTTGCTGCTAAGTATACTCAGATGGCTTTGTTCTCACGTCTCGGTACGTATGGTAACTTACCATTAACAATAGATGAAGTAACCATGATGAGTGATAAAGAGGTAGGAGACTTTTGTTATTGGGTATCACAAGGGCGTGATAAAGCAAGACTTAATAGGAATGCTGAAGAAAGAGATGCTAAGAAGTGGGCAACACCAGTACTAGTATCTACCAACAAATCTCTACAAAGTAAACTTATAGCATCTGGTCTTGATACTGATGCACAGATGGCAAGGTTACTAGAACTTACTGTACCACAGGCTGATGTATTTGTAAGAAACAGTGACGTTGGTAAGAAGATTTATCAAGCTATACATACTAACTATGGTTATGCTGGTAAACAATTTATAAAGAATTTAGTAGAGATGGGGCAAGAAGGTATACAGTCAGCTATAGCTGAGGCATCAGATAATTTTAATAAAAAATATAGATGTAGTTTTGGCGGTCAAGAAAGGTATTGGGAGCAATCTATTATCCTTGCTGACTTATCTATGAGCCTTGCAAAAGATTGGGGCTTAATAGAATACGATTATGAACAGTCTACTGAGTGGGTGTTAGCACAGATAGGTGCAATACGTAGGTCAGTACAAGAGAATCAAGTAGATGCATTTGATCTTGTTGCAGAGTACATGGCAGATGCAGCAGATACATCAGTTACAATCATGCATACAACAGGGCAGAAAGCACAACCTGATTTCTCTAGAATACCAAGAGGTGATATAAGAATAAGGCTTGATGTATTTAGAAGGTCAGCAGCAGATGCATTTGATAAAGGAACTATGATGATTGATAGGACTCACTTTAGAAAATGGTTATCTATACGTGGTGCTGACTATAAGACATTCAAACAAGAACTTATTGCAGAGAATGCTATTGCTACACCTAAGTCAGAGAAAGCGTCACTAGGTAAAGATACTCCTGTGAAACTAGCACAGACTTATGTAATAGGATTTAATTTAACACACCCAAGATTCCAGAGTTTACTTGACAATGCAGATGTAGAGGCGGATGATTTATCATATGGTCAACTACAAGCATTAAATAATGAATAATGAAATAATTCTTATAGGTTTTATCCTGTCACTGGTACTATTATTTCCACACAGGATAAAAACTTTCTTCTTAAAACCCACACTTTCTATAGTGGAATTCATTTTAGTTGTACTTATTTTACTTTACATAACAAGTATTTAGTGTTAAGTATTAAGTATTATGTGTAACAACATACCATATACTGCTAAAGAGATGGAGTTTATTCATGCCATCTTTATCATCGATCCTAATGCAAAATTTAAAGTTGTATCTAGGTTAGAGACTAGAGATGACTACAAATATGGAGCTATAGAGTGGGAAGATGGGTATATGCCTATACCATATGAACATGTAGCTGAAGTTATAAATGAGAATATAAGGGCTAAATAGCCAAGGAGAGGACATGCCGAGCACTAATAGGTCTAGCATATCGCTGGCCACAGCACACGATATAGTAAGAGCCTGGAACTTACCAGGAATGAAAAAGCAAAAAGATGTTTTTGAATACTTAGGGCTATCTACAGATTCAGGAACAATGTCTTTTTATAGACAGCAAGCAGAAGAATTAACAGGCATTAAGCTAATGCCACATAACAACAATAATAATGTAGTTGCAAGAAGTGAACGTGCTAATCTGCCACCGCTAACTAATCGTGTAGATATAACTGACCACCCATATTCAATGCTGGTATTTTCTGATGCACATTTTGAAGGACACGAAACAGTATCTTTTAAAATTATGTGTGAAGTATTAAAAGATTTACTTAAAACAAGACAACTTAAATTAGTTGTAGCTAATGGTGATATCATGGATTTATCTATTCTATCTTCATTTGCAAAGTTTCACACAGAGATAAGGCCAAAAGAAAGAACAGTACAAAAAGAGATATATGATTCTCAGGCTCAAATAAATAAAATACAAAAGATTATTGATAAAGCTAAATATCCTGTAAAACAAATTGCAACCTTTGGTAATCATGAAACTAGACTATCAAAAGTAGCTATGTCTTGGGGTAGAGCCTTTGAAGATTTAGAAGCATTTAAGATACAAAGTTTATTTCCTGATTGGGATTGGGCTATGTCTCATTTAGTAGATGATACAGTTTTAATTAAACATAGAATGAGAGGCGGTGTCCATACTGCGTATCAAAACTCTATGAGGTCAGGTATACATATTGTAACAGGACATACACACCAACTGAACTTTAGAACATTTAACACATATTCCACAACATCAATGTCTATACAGACAGGACACTTATCAGAACAATACCATCCTTACCTTGAAGATAATGTAGCTAATGATTGGAACAATGGATTTGCTGTAATAACTGTTGACCCACAAGAGAAAACAGTTCATCCTGAACTTGTGCAGGTAAGTAATCTCCATCGTTCAGCATTCTTTAGAGGTAAAAAATACACAGTATGAAAAGGGTTAAGATAGAAAACACAAAAGGAATCAAAGAAAAATACCCTATAGTTATCATAGATTGGGAAGATCATACTGCTGACTCTGGATGGGTAGATGATGTAGATGTTATTGAGCCAGCATACTGTCGTAGTATAGGGTGGCTTATCAAAGAAACTAAATCAGAATATAAAGTAGCTGACTGTGTTACTGCTGATTCAGGTCAAGGTGGTATTCAATGTATCTTAAAAAGAACAGTATTAGATTTATGGTATGTTGAAATGCAAGATGAGGACTAGTGATTATTTATTGCGTCTTCGTATGCATCTAATAAAAACTGTGTATCAGGTCTAATATTTTTAGGAGCAAACTTTTTATATCGTTCAGCAGCCGGTAGTGACCAAGCTCTATATGCTCTTTGTGCTGAAGGCAACCAGCGTTTTAACTCAAACTCAGTTCCTCTGTGATCTTTGTTGTGCTCTCTAACATCTCTTTCTATTTGTTTCATAGCTTGTCTATCTTTATTTATCTTAGCTTTGACCCACGCATTTGTGTAACTTCTTTTAATTGCTTTAACATAACCATCAGTTTGTTTGTTCATTCTTATAACATCATTCTGGTATGTAGCACCTGATGGGTAAAAGTTTAAAAACCTGAAGAAAGTTTGTAGGCCGCTTACATCTTCTTGTATTATCTTACCATCTTTATTTGTTACATGTCCGTTTGCCATATAAGATATACCATCTGTTACACCTCTTAGTGCACCGAATGGTTGGTTTTTAAATACATCAGCCCAAGAAGTTGTCTCATCTTTAAAACCTATAGCTTCTAAACCTTGCTGTGCTACTAAATTCATGGTTGCTACAGTTTGTTCTGCTGCAGAATATACAGGACCAAAGAAGTTTTTAATTTCTTGCCAGTTATCTGAGCCTGCTTTTCCAATACCAGTTAGTGGTATTAAATCACCAAAGCCTAATCTAGTAGACATGGTAGCTCCAAGATAGTAATCTAAAATACCCCTCATAGCTATTGGTGATGCTCCAGGTGCAATTCCTTCTATAAATTCTGCTAGTTCTTTTTCTACAGTTCCCTTTTTAATACCCAGTTTTTGAACTAATGTATCTATTAGATCTGATATGTCATCAGCAAAAGGTAAACCTTTTAGTCCTGAAAGTAATACAAGTGTACCAAGTAATATTAACTGTTCTTTCCTGCCTAAGTTTTTTATAAGTTCTACAGTAATAATTACAAATTGTTTATACATAAAGATGTATTGAAGTACATTACCACGAGCCATTTGCGGTCTGTTAAACATTCCGTATTCACCTTGAGATGTGTTAACAGCTTTTATAGCAAACTGCTCTGCATTTTTAGAAGCTTCTTTTAAACTTTGGCCAGCAGTTTGTAGCTTATCTCTTTGTAATCTGTATGCTGCTAAGAAAGTTGTTCTTCTATTTAACTGCTCTGTGTATGAGAATAGTTTCATCCATGCTCTAACAGCACCAGCTAAGTTTTTCTTAGCCATCAATCCACCTCTAGCTGTACCAACTAAAGCATTAAACTGTGCAGCTTGAAGTACACCTTGTTCAGTAGCTTCAAGTAATACCTGAGCTTCGTCTTGAGTTATACCGTATTTACTTTGTAATCCTAAAGCTTCTGGTGTTGGATTACCTCGATCTAAGTTTTCTAGGTTAAGGTTCTTCATGTTCCTAAGTGCCATAGTCATAGCACCAGCTGACTTACTCAAACCAAAACCACCGCCATATCCAGTCTTAGCATTATATGTAGATAAATAAGGGATACTATGAGTAGCCATAGACATGGTGTTTATAAGACCTGTTGCAACAGAACCACCAAGTTGTGAAGTTACTGTGAGTAGTTTTATAATTGAGCCTGCTTCACCTGATAACATATCTTCTGTAGATACATCTAAGTTTCCTGCTCTACCATAAAAATCTAATAATCCGCCAGCTATATCTTTATATCTATCACCTTCACCCTCAGTACCAACTTGCATTGCTTCTCTACCTCTACCGCTACCTTTATATACAGTTAGAGTCTGACCTTTTTCAGCACTGTATCTGTATTGGTTTGCATAAGAGTCGTATTGTTGTTGTGCAATTTTTATTTGCTCATCGGTTCCTGTACGCTCTACTCGTTCCATGTTTTCTTTGAGTCTATTTAATTTTTTCTTATTACCCTTCATCCACATTTTTTCATCAGTGGTGTATCTGTTTAATTTGTGGGAGTAAAAAACTTTACCAGCTGCATGAGACATAGTTTCTAGATGTTCTGATACACTCCTTACAACATCTTGGTCCCAACCTGCTGTACCTGCACGTCTTAAACTTTTTCTTGCTCTATTACCTTGTTCAGTTAAAGCTATGATTACTTTTTCCATTTGTTTTGGTGATAGCACTAAACCTTTTATTCTACTCATGGTACTAGTAAATTCATTTAAATTCATTTCACTAGATACTGGGGCACTTTTACCAACAGTTCCTGATCTTGCTTCTAAAGTAACTTCTACTTCTTGTAGGTTTTTATCTATAAATTTATATTTAGTCCCACCAAAGTCTTCAGTTAATTGTTTTGATATAGCTCTTGCATCTTCTTGAGTAGCGACTTGATAGTATGGTAAAACATTTTTGGTGTGGTCAGCTAGCTCTACTTCATTACCGTTATCATCAAATGCTCTAAGTGTTACTTGATACTTACCACGTCTAGTAAATGGTACATATCCAGTTATGATAGTTCTTTTAGCATTAAATTCATTATTACTATTTTTTATATCAAGTGTTAATAGGTTTGATATAACATCTGTTAAGTCTATTGCATCTTGACTCTTATCATTATAGATTTGATGTAGTTGTTGTAGACTATTTATAACATCAGTAAATTCTTCACTACCCCTTTCTAATATAGGAACTTCTGTAGTATTACCACTGATCCAATCATTAAGTTTTTTTGGTTCCCATAAAGCACGGTTAACATCTCGTAAAAATCTTGTTGCTGCTTTTTGTGATTCAGGGTTAGGTATAATACCTACACCTTCTACTGTAGCATTTTCAGAATAAATCTCTTTATATTTATTCAGTATAACTCTTGCCGCAGCTACGTCTTGAGCACTAGCACCTATACCACGAGTTTCTTCTGCAAATTCTTTAACCATTTGTAAAGCATCTGTAATCTCTGATTGACTAGCTTCTAAGTTAGACTCTAATAAATCTTTAGCTGCTTCATTTACAGCATTTCTATTTTCTAAATATATGCTATAGACCCTGTCACTAATAGGACCTGGCTCAAACCTAAAAGTTTTACCTTCAGTATTAACTGTGCCATCTTCTAATATATCTAATTGAACATCAAAACCTTTCTCAAAAGTTTCTTTACTTAAAGTGTTATCTGCTTTTAATTTTTCGAAAGCTTCCATATTAATAATTGGATTACCTTCTCCATCTTGTGTTACTAATGATTCAGCATTTCTTATGGCAGCATCAGAGCTGACATTACCACTTTGATATAAAGAACCAAATGCTAATAGCTTACCTGCTATTTCTAATTCTTGTTCTGTTGGGCCTTTTCCAAATACACCAAAGAAATTAGCACTGTGAGTGAACTTAGTCATGTTGTGATATATCTGTTGGTACTTTCTTGTTCTTGCTGTTTGTCCTTGGAACAACGCAAAAATTTTAGATAGTCCTTCACTACGCAAAGCTACATTGTCTAGTGTTTGAAACTCTTCAAGCATCCTACCAAAAAATCCTGATGCATCACCCTCGTATATACGCCTACCAATTTTTTTAGCTCCATCATAATATGATTTATAATTAAATAACTCACCTGGCTGGTTAGTAAGTCTTTGTGCCATGCCTGTCAAACTTTTTGCTGCTACAGTTGTATGTGTTTCTACAAAGTAACGACCATAGTTACTTTCATTTCTTAGTCTGTCCATGTTTGACATCATTTGTTTTACTGTTACAACTCCACTGCCACCTGTGCGTAAGTTCTTACGAGCTTGGAATATTAAATATCTTGTCATATCATCTTGAAATTCCATACCAAATGCATCACGCATAAAGTTTTTAATAGCATTCCAAAATCTTGCAAGTATGTGCGAATCAATATAAGCAGCATGGTCAGCTAATGCTTCTTCTATAGCTTCATATCTATCTTGACCTTTACTTATATTTGAATCAGCTATTAGTCTTATGGCTGGATCACTTTGGTATATATCGTCAAGTACCAATTTAAGTCTATTCATTGGTAAGAATGCTCTAAATCCAAAGTGGCCTAGTGCTTCGTGACCGATAATGCTTTTTAACATTTGCTCGTTTTTAACGAAGTCTGTAAATATTATTATCTGGTCTCCAAAAGAATAACCAGATGCATCAACTGATTCAAAATCATCTCTAGCTTTTGTAGCTCTTTCATATAACGTTGGGTTTGTCTCTAGTAACTCTTGTCTATTTTTAACTACAGTAACTGTAGGTTTAGTTTTAAGTTTTTTAAGCACTTGTTTAATTATTAATTCTGCTTTGCCTTTAGCTATAGGTTCTTTTATTTCTTCTCCACTATCATATCTGTAGAACGTAGCATCTTTACTATCAGCTTCATTAACTAAGTCATTGACAGTAGGAGATGTCTGTTTATTATTTGTAGGTGCAGGGACAAATACTCTACTACCTGACTCATTTGTAGAGCGTACAAGATTTAAGTTACCGTCCTTATCAAAGTAATCTTTAAGTGGTACTTCTCGAACAATTGCTTCTTTATTTGCACTAGCGTAAAGAGTTTCCATCTTACGTATTTTTGATATTTTTTCTCCTGTTCTGTTTGTAGTTTTAGTTATGTAGTGTTTTCCAGATATATAATTGTTTATCATATCTGTTAATTGTTGGGTGGCTTTTTCTTCATTTAAATCTGTAGCTTCTTGTTCTGTAGCACCAATAACACCCGTAGTTGGTTCTTGTGTTGCTTTATATCTTGTAGGTCTGTTTCTAACTCTGTTACCCATCTGTTCAAGTATTACATCCATAGCCCCTAATCTTTCTGCTATAGTTACCCACTGAGATTCAACACCTCCTGTTTGCATCTCAATTCTATCTCTTGTAGTAATAATGTTAATAAATTCTTGTCTTATAATATCTATCTGCTGGTCAGTAAATTGAGTGTTAAGTAAAAAGTCAGTAACAAATCTACGTTCTGATTTATTATTTAAATCATTTCTAGCTACATTCGGATTTGGATTATCAGAACCGTAAGCGATTTCTAGCATTTCTTCTACAGCGTCTGTAAGTCTATCAACATCAGATGTAGTTTCTCCCTGTAGTCCTTCTATTTCAAATTGTGCATTTATTAGTTTTTCAGTATTTGGTAAAGCATCGTTTTGTGCATCAGCATCAGCTTGAGCAAGTCCCATGTACTTACCTTTTAGTCTACCTAAATGAGGCTCTCCAACTTTTGTAAACGCTGGATCATTTTGGAATTGTTCTTGAAGTTCTGGTGACAAAGTATCATAGCTTTGAGCTATACCTAAAGATGCCCATATAGTAGCTGGATCTCTAGTAGGTTTAGGCTTAGGAGGTGTTACTACACTATCTTGCCTCGCCCTATCGGTTGATTCTTGAACTTGTTCTTTGAGATCTTGCCTACGCCTTTTAAGCTGTTCTGCTTTCGTTCCTTGTCTCTCAGTTGGGCTAGCTTGTTCTTGAGCGACTTGTTCTTGGGTGCCAGTCTCTCCGGTAGTTTCAGCAACTGCTGGTTGCTCGTCTCTTTCTCGAACTCTTTCGCCACGTCTGGTCGGTTCTTGCGTAACCACCTCATTTGTGCCTTGCTCTTGAACGGCATCTTGTGTACCTCCTTCTGTTGTTACTGCTGCAGCTGTAGCGGCAGCTTGATTTTCTAATATTTTAGTTTGTGCTTCGGCTTGTTTTACTCTTTCAGCTTCTAGTTTTTCAGCAGTTTTTCTACGTTTAGCTTCATCTCTTTCAGCTTGTTTTAGAATTTTTGCATTTCGTTTATTTAATTCATCTCTTTGTTTTTGCTCATTAACAATTTGTTGCAGTCTATTATCTTGTTCTGCTGTTGTAGTCATATTAGCTTCACGCCTACTAATAGCAGCTGTAACAGCTTGAAGGTCTTTATCTTCTCTTTTGGTTAATTTTTTCTTACCTATTAGTCTGTCTCTTTGAGCTATTAACTCTTGTTGGTCAAGAGTGCTTAAAGTTCTACCTGTTTTTAATTTATATAAATCATTGTTTATATCTGTTTCTGGTTTAACTTGAGTTTGGGACTGGCCAGAGGGAGTGCTATCGAGTAGAGGGGTTTGAGTATTCTGACCAGCCTGTTGTACTGTTTGTAAAATCGGATTAGGTGTAGGAGTAGCCGTTGTAGTTTCTATAGGTGTAGGAGTAGCCGTTGTAGTTTCTATAGGTGTAGGAGCAGGTTGTCTTCTTCTATTCCTAGCACGACCTGTTGGTGTAAGTAAACTTCCTTGCCCTGTTGGTACCGTAGGAATGACAAGTTCTTGGTTTGCAGCTGTAATGTTTGGATTGACTGCAGGTGCACGACCTTGACCTCGTATATCTTGTATGACCAGAAACACATCATCACTACGAATACCTAAGTCTGCCATATTACCTGTAGTTTCAGGATTAAATGGATTGTAGGCTTCAAACTGATCGTTAGTTAATGATAGAATACCGGGATTTTGTTCCAATACTTGTCTAGCTTCAGCTTGTATATCAGCTTCTGCCTGACCCAAATCTTGTTGTGCAACACCTGTTGGATTCCTTCTAGTATCTCTACTTCTTGATACTACTTCAGGGCCAAATAATTCACCTTGTGTACCTACAGGTGGCTCTGGTTGTGTTTTAGGCTTAGTTGGCTCTGGGTCTTTGTTACCTTCTGGGTTTAATACATCAGCAGTCTTATCTGTTTTAAGATTTGCAATACCACCGATAGGACCACCGATTGCAAAACCTGCTGC
>Ga0208917_1000091_pt1:0-37500 | contig 41014 bp, 51 predicted proteins | sample DEB08_DNA_10_FD_185500 | JGI IMG/M metagenome (GOLD analysis project Ga0208917, IMG submission 185500) | Aqueous microbial communities from the Delaware River and Bay under freshwater to marine salinity gradient to study organic matter... | ecosystem: Environmental > Aquatic > Marine >...
AGTACGAGAGGACCGAGAAGGACATACCTCTGGTGTACCAGTTATCGTGCCAACGGTAAACGCTGGGTAGCTATGTATGGAGTGGATAACCGCTGAAAGCATCTAAGTGGGAAGCCCACCTCAAGATGAGTATTCTCATCACGTAAGTGAGTAAGGTCACGGTAAGACTAACCGTTTGATAGGCATTAAGTGTAAGTACAGTAATGTATGTGCTGAGATGTCCTAATAGACCGAGGACTTGAATTTTTTTTGAATCATATCAGAGACTTTCATTTTTATTAAAAAGTTTTAATAAAAATGAAAGTCTCTGATATTTTAGGCTTTGGTGTTTTTAGTGTAATATGCGGAACCACGCTGATCCATCTCGAACTCAGTTGTGAAACGTTATAAATCGACGACAATACTTGGAGGGGGACCTCCTGGGAAGATAGTTCAATGCCAAAGTTTTATCACTACTATTATTAAATAATTAAATAATTAAATAATTAAATAATTAAATAATTAAATAATTAAATAATTAAATAATTAAATAATTAAATAATTAAATAATTAAATAATTAAATAATTAAATAATTCTTTTCGAATCAAAAAAACTAAAAAAAATTTATCAGATGATATAATTTAGACCTTTAAAATTTTAAAGGTCTAAATTATAAAAAAAACTAACCATTGATAGCTGGAGCTGTGAAAGCTACTGGTAATACATCACCTGAAGCTAAATCTAATGGGAAGTTGTGAGCATTACGTTCATGCATTACTTCGATACCTAAATCAGCACGGTTGATGATGTCAGCCCATGTGTTGATAACACGACCTTGAGAATCTACAACTGATTGGTTGAAGTTGAAACCGTTAAGGTTGAATGCCATTGTACTAATACCCATAGCAGTTAACCAAATACCTACAACTGGCCATAAAGCTAAGAAGAAGTGTAAAGCACGAGAGTTGTTGAATGAAGCGTATTGGAAGATTAAACGACCAAAGTAACCATGTGCTGCTACGATGTTGTAAGTTTCTTCTTCTTGACCGAATTTGTAACCGTAGTTAGTTGATTCGTTTTCAGTAGTTTCACGGATTAAACTAGAAGTTACTAATGAACCGTGCATAGCACTGAATAAAGAACCACCGAATACACCTGCAACACCAGCCATATGGAATGGGTGCATTAAAATGTTGTGCTCAGCTTGGAATACTAACATGAAGTTAAAAGTACCAGAGATACCTAAAGGCATACCATCAGAGAAAGAACCTTGTCCAATTGGGTATACTAAGAATACTGCACTAGCTGCTGCTACAGGAGCAGAGAATGCTACGAAGATCCAAGGACGCATACCTAAACGGTAGCTTAATTCCCACTCACGACCCATGTAAGATGCAACACCTAATAAGAAGTGACAAACGATTAATTGGTAAGGACCACCGTTGTATAACCACTCATCAATTGAAGCTGCTTCCCAAATTGGGTAGAAGTGCATACCAATTGCATTTGAACTAGGAATAATTGAACCTGTGATGATGTTGTTTCCGTATAATAATGAACCTGCTACTGGCTCACGGATACCATCGATATCTACTGGAGGAGCTGCGATGAAACCGATAATGAAACAAGATGTAGCTGTTAATAATGTAGGGAACATTAAACAACCAAACCAACCGATGTATAAACGGTTTTCAGTACTTGTAATCCAAGCGCAGAAGCGCTCCCATAATGATACGCCTTCGCGTCTTTCTAAAGTTGCTGTCATAAAAATCTTTTATAATTTTAATTCTTCCCAAGTTATATACTTGTTATTTTTAATTATAAGACGAACAAAATGGTTTGACTAAAAATTATTATAGTTTATTTATCTTGAGCTAAAGTTAGTTTAAAAAATTCAAAAAAACTACTAATTTATATTATAATTTAAGATAATTATCTAATAAAGTTAAACAAAAGTTATGTCTCATACAGTTAAAATTTACGATACTTGTATTGGTTGTACACAATGTGTACGAGCATGTCCTACAGATGTTTTAGAAATGGTTCCTTGGGATGGTTGTAAATCTGGTCAGATTGCTTCTTCTCCACGTGTAGAAGATTGTGTTGGTTGTAAACGTTGTGAAACAGCCTGTCCTACAGACTTTTTAAGTGTGCGAGTTTATTTAGGTGCAGAGACAACAAGAAGTTTAGGTTTAGCATATTAATCAATATTTTATAAAATTTTATCATAAAAAATACTAGTGCAATAGAAGCGCTAGTATTTTTTATGATAACCATCCATAACTATGTAAACCTTTTCCAAGGAAATTAACTCCTAAATAGCAGATCCAGATGACAAAAAACCCTAGCGAACCTAAAATAGCAGTTTTTCTACCTTCCCAACCTTTTGTAAGCCGAGAATGCAAATACGTTGCAAAGATAAGCCAGGTAATAAGTGCCCATGTTTCTTTTGGATCCCAACTCCAATATGAACCCCAAGCTTCATTAGCCCAAACACCACCTGATATGATTCCAATAGTTAAAAAAGGAAATCCTAGTCCAATAATTCGATAACTCCAATTATCTAAACTATATAGGAGTTTTAATTTACCAAGCTCAGAAACTTCATTTGACGATGAAAAAAGCTTCGCTTCGTAATAATCTAATAATATATTAGATAATGGTAAAGAGGAATTTTCCATCAATTGAAAGTTTACCTCTTGGTAATTTGAAATTACTAAAAAAAGAATACATAATAATGACCCAATAATTAAAGTAGCATAGCTTAACATCATCATACTAACATGCATCATTAACCAATTCGACTGCAAAGCCGGTACTAAAGGACTTGATTTTTGCATCTCCGTAGATAAAGTTAAATTTGCAAATCCATTGACTAATAAGGCAACAGGAATTAATATTGCTCCAATTAATTTACTTTTAGTCCTAGATTCAATATATAGATATATTGTTAATAACATGCATGTTAAAAAAAGTAATGATTCATATAAATTACTTAACGGAAAATATCCTGCTACAATCCATCTTGAACAAAGAATAAAAAATAATAAAATATTAGCTATAATTGAACAAAAATTACCAATTTTCGCTAGTGTATTTGCTGAATTCAAAAATGATAGATTAACCCAGTAAATAATCATTGTAAGTAATAAGATGCCAAAGACTATATTAGATAAAAAATTTTGAATATTATTCCAGTCCATTACTTATCTCCAATAAAGAATATTTTACAATATACTATTCTACTAGAAATTAATATATTTAACGAACTTAATTTGTTTTTAATAAATATTAATATATGAAATCAGATTTATTAATTTCATATATTAATATTTATTAGAATTTAAGTTTTGATAGTGTTTAAATGACTAGGTCAAAAATTATAAATTATTGTTTTATGTTAATTTGATATAACATTCAAAATTTTTATCTCATCTTTATAAATCTAAATATCTACATATTTACGTTAAAATTAATTATTTTTTAACACCAGAAGTGTGATCGAAAAAAGGAAGAACTAAATATAAAAAAAATTAAAACTTGCATAAATAGATATATTTATATATAAATATCGAAAATTAGAAGTTAAAATCCATAATAATTCAATAAATCTTTAACATTAATTTATTTATAATTTTTAAGAAATTATTTTACTATGTCAGGAACAAAAAAATACGAGATGATGATTCTTTTACGAGAAGAATTTAATGACAGTGAATTAAAAGTTTGGGCATTTAACTACGCGAAAGCATTACAAAATTTAAGTGCATCAGAAATTTCAGTAATTTCAAGAGGTAAAAGAAACTTAGCTTATCAAATTAATAAACAGAAAAAAGGAAACTTTATTCAAATTAATTTTTCTAGTATGCCTTATTTATTAAAAAGTTTTTCAAAAGATTTAAATCTAGATACAAATGTATTAAGATTCTTTATTCTTAATAAAGATTCGCTAATTTGAAAATTAAGAATTTTGAAAGTTATATTAGTTGAAATTTTAATACAGATATGATATTCTTATAAAAGTTAATACATCCTCAGTAGCTCAGTGGTAGAGCAATCGGCTGTTAACCGATTGGTCGTAGGTTCAAATCCTACCTGGGGAGTATTTACTAAGACTAAAAAAAATGAAAGACAATCTAGATAAATTAGTAATAGGGAATAAAGAATTTAGTTCTCGATTAATATTAGGAACTGGGAAATATAAAACAATTGATTCAACAGTAGATAGTATATTATCTAGTGAATGTGAAATGGTTACTGTAGCAGTTAGAAGACTACCCACTAATTTAAATTTTGACAATATAAATTTTTTAACTTGTTTAGACTGGAAGAATTTATGGTTGTTACCGAATACTGCAGGATCACAAACTGCAGAGGAAGCTATTCGAATGGCTTTTTTAGGACATGAATTAGCTTGTCAGTTAGGTCAAGAAGATAATTTTTTCGTTAAACTAGAAGTGATTTCTGATCCAAAATATTTACTACCGGATCCAATTGGAACTCTTAAAGCAGCAGAATTTCTTATAAAAAAGGGATTCACTGTTTTACCTTATATTAATGCTGATCCAATATTAGCTTTACATTTGGAAGATCTGGGGTGCGCAACGGTGATGCCATTAGCTTCACCAATTGGATCAGGACAAGGTTTAAAAAATTTAACTAATATCGAAATTATAATTGAAAATTCAAGTATTCCCGTAATCATTGATGCAGGTATTAGAACACCAAGCGATGCTGCTCTTGCAATGGAATTAGGTGCAGATGCTGTATTATTAAATACAGCAGTAGCTCAATCTACAATTCCCGAAAAAATGGCATACGCTATGAAATTAGCAGTTGAATCTGGTCGATTAGGCTACTTATCAGGATTAATGAGAAAAAAACAATATGCTATTCCAACTTCTCCTTTCGATCAAATAAGTAAAATATCAAATTTTAAATTTTAATATAAATGACTTAAATTTGTTTAAGTCATTTATATTAATTATTTTGTTGTTATTTCAATCTTTTCTTCATCTTTACGAAGTTTAGGGTCTACACGACTGTAATCAACATTTACTATGATATTATCTTCTAAATCAGCATCAATTATAATTTTTGTTTTTGGATATAATGATTTTGATAAAAACTCTTGGGCTAAATTATCCTCTAATAATCTCATTACGGCACGTCTTAACGGACGAGCACCATATATTGGATCAAATCCTTGTTCAACTAATATTTCTTTAACAACATTTCGAACATCTAATTCAATTTCTTTTTCTTTCATTCTGTCCTGTAATTGTTTAATCATAATTTCAGAAATTTGTTTAACGTCATTTCTTGTCAAATGACTAAAAACAATAATCTCATCTAAACGATTCAAAAATTCAGGTCTAAAATATTTTTTTAGTTCTTCGTTTACTAAAAAAGATATTCGTTTATAAACATTAGGATCCATAACTGGATCTGAAGAATAAGATAAAAAGTCTGAATTAATATCTAAACTACTCTTAGTTGATTTTCTAGACTGAATACCACTTTCTTTTTCAATGATTTTTGCACCAACATTTGATGTCATTATTATTAGAGTATTTTTAAAATCAATTGTTCGACCTTTTGAATCGGTTAAACGCCCATCATCCAATATTTGTAATAATAAATTAAAAACATCTGGATGTGCTTTTTCAACCTCATCAAATAAAACAACTGTATATGGTTTACTCCGAACAGCTTCTGTTAATTGACCCCCTTCACTATATCCAACATACCCTGGCGGAGAACCAATTAATTTCGCAACAGTATGTTTTTCCATATATTCAGACATGTCTAACCTTATCATTGTCTCTTCGCTTCCAAACATATAAGAAGCTAATGCTTTAGTTAGTTCTGTTTTTCCAACACCAGTCGGACCAGCAAAAATGAAACTAGCTATTGGTCTATTGGGGTTTCTTAAACCAACTCGAGCGCGTCGAATAGCTTTTGAAACAGCTTCTATAGCCTGATGTTGCCCAATAATTCGTTCATGAATAGTTTCCTCCATATTCAGTAATTTTTTAGACTCTGTCTCAGAGATTTTAGTAATTGGGATACCTGTCCAACCAGCAATTACTTCTGAAATATCTTCTTCCATAACCATATCAACATGTGTTCGTTTTAATCCTGCTTTTTCATTAATTTGAAGAGCTTGTTTCATTACTTGAATTTGAATTCTTACTTCCATTTCATAATCTAAAAGCTGTGAAGCTGTTTCAAAATCTTGCTCTCGAACTGCAATATCCTTTTCTGTAAGTGTCTCTTGTAATTCATTTAATAATAATAAAATACCTTCAGGTAAGCGTTTGTTTTCTAGTCGAACACGAGATCCTGCTTCATCTAAAACATCAATTGCTTTATCAGGTAAGTAACGATCCGCTATATATTTATCAGCAAGTATCGCCGCTTGTTCAATTGCAGTGTCATGGTATGTTAGAGTATGATGACGCTCAAATTTTGATCTTAATCCACGTAAAATATCAATTGTAACACCAATACTTGGTTCTTTTACATGAACTGGTTGAAAACGACGTTCTAGAGCAGCATCTCTTTCAATATATTTACGATATTCTTCAACAGTTGTTGCTCCTATACATCTAAAACCTCCTCTTGCTAAAGCAGGTTTCAAAATATTAGCTGCGTCAACAGCACCTTCTGCAGCTCCAGCACCAACTAAAGTATGAATTTCATCTATTACTAGAATAATGGTTGAATCATATTGAACTTCTTCTACAATTCGTTTTATTCTTTCTTCAAATTCACCTCGATATTTTGTCCCTGCTAATATTGAACCAAGATCTAAAGACATTAATACATTACCTTCTAAGAAATTTGGAACATCTTGTGTCAAGATAAGTTGTGCAAGACCTTCTGCTACAGCTGTTTTTCCAACACCAGGTTCACCAATAAGAACGGGATTATTCTTACTACGTCTTGCTAGCACTTTTATCACTTCAAATATTTCTTTATCTCGTCCAATAATTGGATCTAAACGTCCCTCAACAGCTTCTTTCGTAATGTTATCTGCATACTCATCTAACGTTGGTGTTGAACTAGTTTCACCATCTCGATCTAAGATTTTCTTTTCCGAATCGGATAACGGTCGTAAATGTTCTTCTTGATTTTCCTTTATGAGAGCTAAGGTTTTGCTTCGTAGCTGTGTAATATCAACACCTAATTTTTCAATAGTTCGAATTGCAACACCATCTTCTTCACCAATTAGTGCTAAAAGAATGTGCTCAGTTCCAACATAATTTTGACCAATATCTTTTCCTTCTTGGACAGCCATTTCTAAGACTCTTTTCGCTCTAGGAGTAAATGGAATCTCTGACGCAACAAACCCTGTACCACGTCCAATATAAGTTTCAACTTCTTTTCGTGCCTTTTTTAATGTTACACCTAATGACCTTAAAGCTTTTGCCCCAACTCCTTGCCTCTGACCAACAATACCTAAAAAAAGTTGCTCAGTTCCCACAAAATTATGACCCATTCTTCGAGCCTCTTCCTGTGACAACATTATTACTTTAATTGCACCTTCAGTAAATTTTTCAAACATCTTTGGTTTCAAATTGATTTAATATTATAAAAATTCTATTCACAAATTTTAAATTTTTTTAGAAAAACTGGATTAAAACTAAAAACAAATTTGGTAATCATTGTTTTTAAATTTTGAGTTTACTATCATATGATAAGGAGTGGCGGTATGGCCAAGTGGTAAGGCAGTGGATTGCAAATCCTCGATCCCCAGTTCGAATCTGGGTGCCGCCTAGAAATTTTTTACTAAAATATTGACTATATTGAGTCAGTTTAGTATATTTATATTAGCGAACAAACAATTTAATAGGGGACGTGGTGGAATTGGTAGACACGACGGACTTAAAATCCGTTGCCTAGTGATAGTGCGTGAGGGTTCAAGTCCCTCCGTCCCCATTATAGCTAAATATAAGTAAGATTTTTTATCTAGTCTAAATAAAATTTTGTTTATATCTAACTCGTAGACGGTTTAAAAAGTTTCTATCTTTTTATACTATAAAAATTTAATCATGAATGATTAATCGGTAGTTCAAGAGGGGGGTGTTTTGATAGTTTTTATGATGTCAAATTATTTAAAAATTTTAAGTAAGAATAAAATAAGGGTTTTAATTTTTAACTTTAAGAACCAATGGATAAATATTTTGTCATATGATTCAGAATTCCTCTATTTCGTGTAGTAATGCTAAAAGTACTATTAATGGTTTTTCATATCGTCCGTATATATATAATAATAATTAAAAAATATAATTTACTTATATTCAATTTTTAATACAATCTAGTAGTTTTATAGAACTAGATATTTAATTAGTAAATATCTAGTTCTCTTTAGATTTCATACATTACAAAATTTCTATTAGGAAATACAAATCTTATATAACACACCAGGTGGCAAATCAGATTGCGTTAATACATCAAAAATATTTATTGTTGAATCGTAATAAATTTCTAGAATTCTTTTATGAATTCGGATTTCAAAATGTTCTCTTGAATCTTTATCAACGTGTGGGGATCTTAGAACACAATATATTCGTTTATCAGTTGGTAAAGAAACAATTCCTAAATTATTGAAATCAATATTTTGCATAAGATTAACTATCTTCTGGCATGATGAAGTCAAAAGTTCATGATTAAAAGATTCCAACTTAACACGAATTTTTTCTTTCGTTTTTGTGACCATAAGTTATTATTATTTTATTTAATAATTTTTGAGACTACACCTGCACCAATAGTACGGCCTCCTTCACGAACTGCAAATCTCATACCTTCTTCAATAGCTACTGGGTAAATTAATTCGGCAGTCATTTTAATTCTATCACCAGGCATAACCATTTCTACAATCTCACCGTCATCAGATGTAAATTGTGTAATTGCTCCAGTAACATCAGTTGTTCGTAAATAAAATTGTGGTCGATAGCCTGTAAAGAATGGTGTATGTCGACCACCTTCTTCTTTTGTTAAAACATAAACTTCTGCTTCGAAGTTTGTATGTGGAGTAATCGTACCAGGTTGAGCTAAAACCATACCCCGTTCGATTTCTTCTCGTGTAACGCCACGTAATAAGATACCAACATTATCACCCGCGTAACCTTCATCTAATGTTTTCTGGAACATTTCAATACCAGTAATAGTTGTTGTTTTCGTTTCATCTGATAAACCAACAATTTCAACATTTTCTCCAACTTTAACAACACCTCGTTCAATACGACCTGTAGCAACTGTTCCACGACCTGTAATTGAAAAAACATCTTCTATAGCCATTAAGAAAGTTTTCTCTACATCACGTTCTGGAGTCGGAATATATTCATCGACAGCATCCATTAGTGCAAATATTTTATCAACCCATGGATTGTCACCGCGTCCGATCTCTGGATTAGCAGAAATAGCTTCAAGAGCTTGTAAAGCCGATCCTGGACAAATTGGAATATCATCGCCAGGAAAATCATAAGCTGATAATAATTCTCTAACTTCTAATTCTACTAATTCTAATAATTCTGGATCATCTACTTGATCTTCTTTATTAAGAAATACAACGATATCCGGTACCCCTACTTGTTTTGATAATAAAATATGTTCACGAGTTTGAGGCATTGGTCCATCAGCAGCTGATACAACTAAGATAGCCCCATCCATTTGTGCGGCACCTGTAATCATATTTTTTACATAATCAGCATGACCCGGACAATCAACGTGAGCATAATGACGATTCTCTGTTTCATATTCAACGTGTGCTGTGTTAATTGTAATACCACGAGCACGTTCTTCAGGAGCTGCGTCGATATCAGCATAGCTTTTAGCAGTAGCTTTTCCCGATAAAGATAAAGTAGCAGTAATCGCTGCTGTTAGAGTAGTTTTTCCATGATCTACGTGTCCAATAGTACCAATGTTAACATGTGGTTTTGTACGTTCAAATTTTTCGCGTGCCATTTTTTAAATCCTTAAATTTATTGTGTTAATATCTAAATTTTTAAAGCTTTTAGCGAGAATCTAGAATTTTTAATATTTAAAATGAGCAAATGCTTTATTAGCTTCTGCCATTCTATGGGTTTCTTCTTTTTTCTTTATAGTATTACCGATTTCATTTGCAGTGTCAATTATTTCACTTGCTAGTTTTATTGCCATTGTTCGACCTACTCTTTGACGAGCATATTGTATTATCCATCTTAGAGACAGATTTGTTGCTCGAAACCCACTTACTTCAACTGGTACTTGATATGTTGATCCCCCAATTCTTCTAGCTTTTACTTCAACAACAGGGCTTGCGTTTTTTATGGCTTTTTCAAATATTAATAATGGATCTTGATTTGTTTTAGTACGAATTATTTCAAACGCACTGATAACAATATTTTGAGCTAAGTTTTTTTTTCCTGATTTTAAGATTCTTGTTATTAAAAGACTAACTAAATAGCTATTATAAATTGGATCTGCTTCAGGAAATCGTTTTTTGGCTACATTTCGACGAGACATAATATCAAACTTTGTAAATGAATAAATTTTATTTGTTAAGAGTTTATGAATTTAACGAACTATTTTTTTAATTATCACTTTTCGGTTTTTTAACACCGTATTTTGAACGACCTTGAGTTCGGTTTTTAACACCTCCACTATCGAGTGCTCCTCTGACGATATGATATCGAACTCCTGGTAAATCCTTTACACGACCTCCACGAATTAAAACTACTGAATGTTCTTGTAAATTATGACCGATCCCTGGAATATAAGCTGTAACCTCAAAACCTGATGTTAATCGAACTCGAGCAACTTTCCGAATTGCAGAATTTGGTTTTTTAGGTGTTGTTGTGTAAACTCTAGTACATACACCTCTTCTTTGTGGACAACTTACCAAAGCTGGACATTTTGTCTTCTTATTTATTTTAATACGTCTCGAACGAACAAGTTGTTGAATAGTTGGCATATATTTTTAAAAATTTTTAATGTTTAAATTGAATATATTTTAATTTTCAGTTAAATTTAATCCATATTTTTTTATAAATCTCTCTACACGACCTTCACTATCAATAAGTGTTTGAGAATCCGTGTAGAATGGATGTTTTTTTAACCAAACATCTACGTTTAATTCTTTTTTTGTAGACCCTACATAACAAATAAGTTTTCCATCGCAAAATACAGGAGTATTTGAAAACCAGGTTGGATGAATTTCAGATTTTGGCATATATTTTATCTAATATTTTTATTATTTATCGTTTTGAATATTGTGGTGCTTTTCTAGCTTTTCGTAATCCATATTTTTTACGTTCTTTAATTCTTGCATCCCTAGTTAAAAATCCATATGGTTTTAATGTTAAACGACTTTCTTTTTCCATTTTACATATTAATCTCGCGACTCCTAATTGTATTGCATCTGTTTGACCTGTTAGGCCACCACCACTAACTAACGCTACAATATCAAATTGTTTTTCCAAGTTTAATTTTTTTAACGGAGCCCAAATATTATTCAAATATGTAGTATTAGACTGTAAATATTTTTCACCGGAAACCTTATTAATAACGATCGCACCATTACCCGGATAAAGAAAAACTCTAGCAATCGCTTGTTTTCTTCTACCGATTCCCATTTTTTCTTTTTTCATCATATATCCAAATTTAATATTTATAAAAATTTTAATGTTGATTGATTATTAATTTACCCTTTAGTAATTTTCAAATAGAACAGGATTTTGTGCTAAATGAGGATGTTCTGAAGAATCATAAATACGTAATCGTTTTGGGATTGTAGAGCGTAGACCTTTCGGTAGCATATTTCTTACAGTATCTTCTATGATTTTTCTTGGAATACGGTTAACTAATTTTTTCAACGAACTTCCAGGTCTTCCTGGTGAGTATACATGATATTTTATTTTTGAGGAATCAGCGATTACTTTTTCTGCATTTATTACGATTATCGAATCTCCCATATTAACCGAAGGATGATAATCAGGTTTATGTTTTCCTTGTAAAACTGTTGAAATAACAGTCGCAATTCTTCCTACAGATTTGTTAGTTGCATCAATGATATACCATTTTTTAGTACTATAATTTGAGTTTGATATAAATGTATCATTCATAAATTTTATTATTAATTAAAACATTAAATTAATTATTTTAGAACTATTCCTAATTTATTTTTAAGTTTCATAAAAACTTCATCAGCAGATTTTCTACCAAAGTTCTTAAGTTTTTGCAATTTTTCTGGCGAATAATTTAATAAATCTCCAATCGTATTTATTTGAGCTCGTTTTAAACAATTATAAGCTCGAACTGAGAGTTGTAATTCTTCAATAGCAATATTAGTATATGGATCTTTAGGAATTGATAAAATCTCATTAGTTGAATCGCTTATACTATCTGTTAATTTGTTCTCAATTATTGAATTAAAGAACGTACAAATAAATTGTGCTGCTTCCCAAATAGCATCTTTTGGTGTAATGCTTCCGTTAGTCCATACATCAAGTAATAATCGCTCTGTTACAAAATCAGAATTTTCATAAACATTTTCAATTTTAAAATCTACTTTTTGAACAGGCATAAAAACAGCGTCTATTTGCAGAAAATCTTTAGAGTTAGTTTGAAGAGTTTGACCTACTAATTTATAACCAGTACCATATTCAATCTTTAACTCAATTTCAAGAAAATTATTTGTAGCAATTGTTGCGATATAATGATTTGGATTTACGACTTCTAGATCTGAAGGTAAATCTATCAAATTTGCAGTAATAACAGCAGGACCTTGAATTTTTAATCGTCCATATTTGCAATCTTGTTTTTTACTTCGAAATACAATTCCTTTTAAATTTAATAATATTTCAAGAATATCTTCTCTGACACCTGTTATTATTGAAAATTCATCTTTAATACCGGCAATACGGATTGCTGTAATGCTTACCCCGCCTAAATCACTTAATAGAACTCTACGTAATAAATTTCCAATCGTTATACCTTGTCCAACACGTAGAGAATTAATCAAAAATTGTCCATATAAAATACCCGATTCAGTTTTCTCTGACTTTAGACATTTGATATACGGAAATAGCATATTTTTATAATTTGGTTATAATATTTCAGAAAATAGTTTAAACTCGACGTCGTTTTGGAGGACGACATCCGTTATGTGGAACTGGTGTTATATCTTGTATTGAAGTAATTTCAAAACCAGCTCCTTGTATAGATCTAATAGCTGTTTCACGTCCCGAGCCTTGACCTTTAACTAAAATATCGACACTTTTTAAACCATAGCTAATAGCTTGAAGCGCTGCATTTTCTGCAGCTGTTTGAGCAGCAAACGGTGTTCCTTTGCGTGCTCCTTTAAACCCTGAACTTCCTGCAGATGCCCATGAAATAGTATCGCCTGCTAAAGTTGTTATAGTAACAATAGTATTATTAAACGTTGATTGAATATGAACTATACCTAATGTAAAACTGTTTTTCTCTCTCTTTGATATTGTTTTTCGTATTTTTTGTGCCATAGATATAAATTATTTATTAATTCTTAGTTAAAAATCGAATAAGATTATTTTTTCTTTCCAGAAACTGTCTTTTTACCACCCCGTCGTGTTCGGGCATTTGTTCGGGTTCTTTGGCCACGAACTGGTAAACTTGTTCTATGTCGTTTTCCACGAAAACAGTTAATTTCTATCAATCGTTTAACATTTAAACCATTAAATCTACGTAAATCTCCTTCCAATTTTAAATTCATTTGCTCTAAGATGTCACGTATAACAATAATTTCTTCCGTTGTTAAATTTTCTGTTCTCGTATCCGGATTTATCTTTGCTAATTCAATTATCTTAGTTGCAGATGTTAAACCAATACCATGTATATAAGTAAGTGCATATACAATCTTTTTCTTTTTAGGTAAATCAATACCGACAAATCTTACCACGCTCAAAACTCCTTATAGTTATTAACCTTGACGTTGTTTATGTTTAGAATTTTCACAGATTACCATAACTTTTCCATGTCTTTTAATGACACGACATTTATCACACATTTTTTTTACTGACGGACGAACTTTCATTGGAATTAATTAATTAAAAAGTAAATTGTTTTTTAGTTAAACATGTTATTATAAATATTTGAAAGTAAAATACTTCTAATTTCTCGTGATAAATCGAGTATTACACCAACTAATATTAATAAAGATGTTGTTCCTAAGCCATTAAAGCTTGAAACTTGTAAAATAATTTCAATTATATTTGGAAATGTAGCTAAAAATGCTAACATTATTGCACCTAGGAATGTTACACGTTTCATTACTTGTTTCAAATAATATGTTGTTGCTATACCTGGACGTATTCCAGGTATACTAACCGACATTTTTTGTAATTCACCTGCAATATCTTTGGGATTAAGAATAATATTTGAATAAAATGAACTAAATAGTATTATTAAAGTAAAATAACTTATCCAATAAATAATTTTAGAAGACCCTATAAAAGACGGTAATGTTACAATAGGTAATAAACCTAAACTAGTTATATAATTTGGAATAACTAATACAGCTGTTGTTAAAATAATTGGCATAACACCAGCTTGATTAAATCTCAAAGGAATATAATTATTTTTTGGTAATTCAGAAAAAACGGGAGTTACTTGCGTTAATTGTTTTGAAGAAATTAATGGAACAATTCTTACACCTTCTTGCAATAATACAATCCCGTAGACGGCAATAAAGAAAAGTATACCGACTAGAAATAAAGACGAAAAATCATAATTTGTGTTATTTTCTTGGAACAGTTTTTTACCTAAATTTGGTAAACTTGCTATAATATTTGTATAAATTAGTAATGAAGCCCCATTTCCTAATCCGTATTCGGTTATTAATTCACTTAACCATAACACTATCATAGCACCTGTTGTTAACCAAATAATTATCTCGAAGGCGAGAAATAAATTCCAATCAAACAAAGCTCTTTTTAGATAAAAAGCAATACTAGTACTTTGAATAATCGCCCAACCTAAAGTAATAATTCGAGTTATTCTTGTTATAGTCCTACGACCTTCACTTCCTCCTTCTTTTTGTAATTTAGCGAGTCCAGGAAGTATGCTAACTAATAGTTGAATTAATATTGAAGCATTTATATATGGAAAGATATTTAAAGTAAATAATCCAATTACGAAAATATCATTTCCAGCAAATGTACTTACTAAACTTTTTGTTATTGAATGTCGCTGAATATAAAAAGCTAGATGTCCATGATTTATTCCAGGAACAGGTAAAAATGTTCCTATACGAATAAATATTAATAATCCTAACGTTAAAAATAACCGTTTCAATAATAAATTTTTATCGTCAGATTGTTTCCTTTCTAGTTTCATTTTTTTAATTTTTACAATATAGAAAGTAATTATTTTGAAAAAAGATCACGCTTCTTCAAAACTTCTGATTTTGTTGTCAGATTTTTTAAGGTAGATATTGAAGCACGGGCATTATTTAATAAATTATCGGATCCTAATTGTTTAGCAATAACATTTTTTATCCCTGCAACTTCTAATACTGTACGAACAGCTCCTCCGGCAATCACACCAGAACCTTCTATAGAAGGTCTCATAATTATCTTACAAGCTCCAAAATCCCCGACTACTTCATGAGGTATACTTAAAGTTTTTGTTAATGGGATTTTAATTAAATTTTTCTTCCCATCTGTCTTTGCTTTTTTAAATGCATTCACAACATCGTCGGCTTTCGCTACACCTACTCCAACTTGTCCTTTTTCATCTCCAATAACAACAATTGCACGGAAACTTAGTTTTTTACCACCTTTTGTTACTTTTGAAACTCGACTAATTTTTATTAATCTTTCAACTAATCTTGAGTCATTTGAATTGTCATTAAACCTAGTATTTTTTTTTACATTATTTATCTGTTTAACATCATTAATAGCCATAAAAATTCCGAAAAATATAATATATTTTGTTTTAAAGTTTTCTTAAAATTGTAAACCTCCAGAACGAGCACCATCGGCTAAAGCTTTAATTCTTCCGTGATAAAGATAACGTCCACGATCAAATACAATTTTTTTTATATTTTTTTCTAAACTTAATTTTGCAAGTTTTTCTCCAATTAATTTTGAAGCTTCACATGTCCGACCATTCGAAACAGAAAGTTTTATATCTCTATCTAATGTTGAACAAGAAACAATAGTATTAGAGGTTGTATCATCAATTATTTGAGCATACAGATTCTGATTAGAGCGATAGACAGATAATCTGGGTCTTTTAAAATTACCTTTTAATAAACCTCTTAAACTTTCACGTTTTAACTTTTTATACTTTTCAGGTTTCAGCTTTTTATTTTTGTTTTTAAGCTTTAACAAAACTCTTTTTGAAAATTTCATAATCTTTGTTTTTTAACTTTATAGACTAAGTATTGTTTAAAAAATTTAAACATTATTTCTTCCCGGATTTCCCAGCTTTTCGTTTTACAATTTCACCTTCATAGATTATACCTTTTCCCTTATAAGGTTCTGGTGGTCGCCATGATCGAATATTCGCTGCAAACAAACCTAAATTTTCTTTATCACATCCCTTCAAATTTAATGTTGTATTCTGTACAATTTCAACAGAAATATCTTCTGGTATTAATATTTCAACTGGATGGCTATATCCTAAATTTAAAGTAAGCATTTTATTTTGAACAGATGCCCTGTATCCAACACCTTTTAATGTTAGAGTAAGTTTAAACTGTTCGGAAACTCCAATAAACATATTATTTATTAATGTTCGATATAACCCATGTAGAGCACGATTTGTTCTTGTTTGATTCTTTAAACTGACAATTAAAACATCCTCATTTTTATTGATTTCAATAACATCAGGAATCGTTTTTTGTAATGTTCCAAATTTCCCTTTAACAGTAAGAACATTCTCATCTGAAACGAAATCAACATTTTCAGGTATTTTAACGGGTAATTTTCCAATGCGTGACATATAAAATCTCCAATTACCAAATATAACATAAAACTTCACCGCCAATGCCAAGTTCTTTTGCTTTAAAATTTGTCATTACTCCTTTTGATGTTGAAATAATAGCAACTCCTAAATTTCCTAAAACTCTTGGCAAATTCTTTGAATCAGCATAAACACGCGAACCTGGTGTACTTATTCGTTTAATTTTACTAATAACCGGTTGTCTGACTTTTCCTTTATATTTTAAGAAAATAAGTATGTATTTAAAACGACCTTCATTATAAATTTTAAAATCTTTAGTAAAACCTTCGTCTTTTAAAATTGAAGCAATAGCTAATGCCATTTTAGTTGCAGGAACTTGAACAATTTGATGTTTAACTAAGTTAGCGTTTCTTATTCTCGTTAACATATCCGAAATTGTATCTGTAACCATTTATTAAATATCCTTTTTAAAATTGAATTATTCTTGTGACCATCTTTTTCTTTTTCTCCGTAAATGTTTTTTTCGATCCCAGAGTTGGCTTATTTCAGATAAAGAAGAATATTTTTCATAATACCCATAATCATTTAACGGGAATCTTAAGAATTTAAATAATATAAGTCCGTTTAATAATTTAGAAAATGTATCTTTCTTTGGTAATGAGGATGATAAAACGATTGTGATATTTAAACCTTGTGTTTGATCAACATCATCATAATCAATTTCTGGAAACACTAATTGTTCTTTAAGACCTAAAGTATAATTACCGGCTTTGTCAAAACTTCTGACCGATAACCCTCGAAAATCTCGAATCTGTGGGAATGTAAAAAAGATTAATTTCGTTAAAAATGAATACATTTTTTCTCCACGTAATGTTACAGAAAGACCAAGCTCCATATCCTCTCGGACTTTAAAACCAGCTATCGATTTTTTTGCTTTAGTAATTATAGGTTTTTGTCCTGTAATAGACCTGAATTCTTGAATATTTTTTTTTAATATATTTGTGTTTTGTGCCGCTAGTCCTAATCCACGGTTTATTTGAATTTTTTTTAATTTCGGGATTTTATGTGGATTACCAAATAGTTTTGAATTATTTTTTATTAAAGTAGGAGTAATCCCTTGTACATATTCGTTTTTAATATTTTCAAGTAAATATTGCATTTCAGAGATATCTTCTAATGAATGCTGCTTTATCATATTATCACAATTTGTTTAATTTAATTTTACATTTGAATGATGGATTGGAGCTTCAATTTGTTTAATTTCTCCAATTTCATTTTCTTTACTTGGTTTTAGATGCTTAAACTTTAAGTTTATCCCTTTAACTAAAATTTTCCCTGTATTAGAAGATATTTTTAAAACTTCTCCTATTTTATTTTTATCTGAACCAGAAATAATTTTTACGGTGTCACCAACTTTAATATGTATTTTTTGAAGTTTCGTCATCTATAAAACCTCCGGTGCTAAAGAAACAATTTTTGAAAAATTTTTATCGCGGATTTCCCGGGCTACTGGTCCAAATACGCGAGTTCCTCGTGGATTACTATCTAGATTTACAATCACAGCAGCATTATCATCAAATCGAATATACATACCATCTGAACGACGAATAGCTTTAGATGTTCGCACAACAATAGCACGAACTATATCAGAACGTTTGATTGGCATATTTGGAATAGCTTCTTTAACAACTCCAATAATAGTATCACCCACTTTAGCGTATTTTTTGTTTCCACCTAAAACTCTAATACACATAATTTTTTTGGCACCAGTATTATCCGCGACTGTTAAAATAGTTTGAGGATATATCATAAAAATAGAAATTTGTTTTTTATTAATTTAACGATGATTTTGATAGAATTTTAATTATAGTCCAACGTTTTTTCTTACTTAATGGTCGAGATTCTTGAAGTAAAACTTGATCACCAATATTGCAAATATTGTTTTCATCATGAGCCAAATATTTTTTCGTTTTTTTAATTGTTTTTAAATATATTGGATGAGAATATCGATTTTCTACCTTTACTACAATTGTTTTTTGCATTTTATTGCTTATAACAATACCAATTTTTTCTTTTACAGGCATTTTAAACTCCTAAAATTTACTAAAACTTTATTTTCGTATAGTTTTATAAAAAAGAATAGTTTTTAATTAATTTTATTAATATGTTGTTTTGTTTTACTTTTTAATCTTAATGTCAAAATAGTTTTTAAATGAGCTAATTGACGTTTTTTTTCTCTGATCTCATGTGATTTAAAGGATTGACGAGTAGCTTTTTTAAACCGCAAATTAAATAATTCTTTTTCTGTTTTAATAATTGTGTTAGATATTTCATTATTTGAAAATGATATAATATCTGTAAATCTAGATATACCCATAATCTATTGAATATTGTTTCTAATAATAAATTTTGTTTTAACTGGTAATTTATAAGCCGCTAATGTCATAGCAGTTCGAGCAACTTCTTGAGGAACAGAACTGATTTCGAATAAAATAGTTCCTGGTTTTATTACAGCTACCCAATAATCTACAGCCCCTTTTCCTGAACCCATTCTTGACTCTGCAGCTCTTGCAGTTACTGGTTTATCGGGAAAAATTCGAATCCATAACGACGCACCACGTTTTGTATATCGAGTTATTGCACGACGTGCCGATTCAATCTGACGAGATGTTATCCAACTTGGTTCTAATGCTTGTAAAGCATAATTACCAAAACAGATTTCATTTCCACGGATAGCTTTTCCACGCATGTGTCCGCGATGATATTTTCTGTACTTTGTTCTTTTTGGAGTTAATATCATAACTAATTTCAATAAAATATTAATTTAATAAATATTCAACTATTTGTTTAAAATTTCATTTTTAAATAACCAAACTTTTATTCCTAAAACACCATAGATAGTATTTGCCTCTTTGACAGAATAATCAATTTGTGCTCGTAAAGTTTGTAATGGAACACGTCCTTCTCTACTCCATTCACTACGTGCAATTTCTGCTCCATTTAACCTACCTGATACTTGAATTTTTATACCACTGACCTGATCTTCCTGAGCAATCTGCATTGCTTCTCGAATCGCACGACGAAAAGCTATTCTTTCTTCTAATTGTTTTACAACCAAATCTCCAATTAAAGAAGCATTTAAATTAACTCTATCAATTTCAACGATACTAATTGTAAGTTGTCGATTAATCGGTAAAATTTTTTTAATATCCTTTAATAAAGTTTGAATACCTAAACCATCGTTACCAACTAAAGCTCCTGGTCGTCCTGTCTCAATTGTTAAATGTATTTGATCACTAAGACTATTTCTGTTAATTTTAACATTTGAAATACTAGCAGATTTAGCGATTTTATCTAGATAGGTACGAATTAGGTCGTCTTCTTTTAGTAGATTTGCATATTGATTTAAATAAGCATACCAATTTGATTTATGTTCTTGAGTAAAACCTAAACGAAATCCCAACGGATGTGTTTTTTGACCCACAAAATTAATCCTTTTTTTTAATTAAATTAAATCTTTAATCAATTAACTGCTTGATTGTAAAATAACAGTTATATGACAAGTTGGCTTTAAAATTGAATAAGCACGTCCCTGAGCACGTGGTCTTATACGTTTCAATTTTGGCCCTTCATTTGCGTATACTTCAGAAATAAATAATTTTCGTTTGTCTAAATCATAATTATTTTGTGCATTAGCAGCAGCAGAATATAAAACTTGCCAGATTGGCCCAGCTGCTCGATAAGGTATAAATTGTAATATCATTAATGCTTCTTGATAAGATCGACCTCGAATTTGATCTAAAATTCTTCTAACTTTATGTGGAGACATTCGAATATATTTTGCTATAGCTTTTACTGATTGTTTTTCACGCATAGACTTTTTTCCTTGCTGTTTAAGAATTTTAAATATAGTTTATAAGCTTAAAATTTCTCTACCAAATAGATTCTTTTTTAACAGGAAAAGCTTTATATTCAAAACCGAAATTTAGAATAATATAATAATCATTTTCTAATTTTTCAGACTTTTTATTTAGAAATTTATTTGATTTTACAACTTTTTTTATATAAATATTATCAACCCAAACTTTTAGGAGATTAGCATAATGATTATTTTCGGCGTATGTTACAGCAGAATAAATAATTTGTAAAATAAAAGTTCGTTCTAGATTGTTTGATAAATTCGATAATATTTCAACTGATTTGTAAAAAGAGCACTTTCGAAGATTTTTTAAGACTTTTTTTAAATTTTGAGTAATTTTATAGTTATATTTAGCATTTACTCTTATATATCCTATAATTGTAGAGTTTTGAGAAACAACAGAAAGAATTTTTTTTTTCAAAACTTTTGACATAACATTTTTATTTAACGTTTTGTTTTCCGATCTGATTTTATATGAGATTTAAAAGTTCGAGTTGATACAAATTCCCCCAACTTATGACCAACAAACTGGTCAGATATAAATACCGGAACATGTTGTTTACCATTATAAACTGCTATTGTATGACCTACCATATTTGGTACAATTGTTGAACTTCTTGACCAAGTTAAGATAGTATCTTTTTTTCCTTCAGAATTCATCTTATTAATTTTTTTTAATAAGTGATAAGCGACATAAGGTCCTTTTTTTAGAGATCTTGACATATTTTTATCTATACTTTTTTATAAATTATGAACGTCGACGAAGAATGTAAGCATTTGTTAGTTTTTTATTTTTTCTTGTTTTCATACCTAATGCAGGTTTACCCCAAGGTGTTAGTGGTCTAGTACGACCAATTGGTGTTCGTCCTTCACCACCACCATGTGGATGATCACATGGATTCATTACTGACCCGCGAACTGTTGGACGTTTACCTAACCAACGAGTACGTCCTGCTTTACCACTCTGTACTAAAAAAGCATCGTTATTACTGACTTCTCCAATTGTAGCAAAACAATTTTTTCTAACTAATCTAATCTCTTTTGAAGGTAATCTTAATGTAACAAAATCACCTTCTTTAGCCAATATTTTAGCAGAGGTTCCTGCAGCACGAACAATTTTTCCTCCTCTTTTCGGTATTAATTCAAGATTATGAACCGAAGTACCTAATGGAATATCACTTAAAGGTAATGCGTTACCAATCGATAGAGCTGAGTCTGGTCCTGAAATTACAGTATCTCCTACTTTCAAATTATTAGGATGTAAAATATACCGTTTTTCTCCATCTTTATAATGAAGTAATGCGATTCTAGCATTTCGATTTGGGTCATATTCAATTGATGAAACAATAGCTTCAATATTAAATTTATTTCGTTGAAAATCTATTATCCTATATTTTCTTTTATGCCCACCACCTCTATGACGTATTGTAATAACACCTCGATTATTTCGTCCTTTGCTTCTTTGATTCTTTCGAACTAATTTTTTTTCTGGTTTCGTTTTAGTAATCTCGTTAAATGAAGATAGTATTCGATTTCTTGTACCTGGTGTATATGATTTATATATACGAATAGCCATAAATTCTTATTTTTATAATACTTTAGTTTTCTGCAAATAAATTTATTGTATCATTTTCTACTAATGTTACTATCGCTTTTTTATTTTGTGGTTTCCAACCAATATATTTTCCAACACGTTTCTTCTTTTTTGGAAGATGACTAGTATTTACTTTTTTTACTTTCACATCAAAAAGATATTCGATAGCAAACTTAATAGATGTTTTATTTGAATAAGGATCTACAATAAAACTATATTGATTATTCTCTAATAATCTTGTTGCTTTGTCAGTAATTATTGGATATTTAATAATATCGATTATTTTATGATTAAAGTCTGAATAATTAATCACCATAAATCTCCTGTATTTTTGATAACGCAGATGGTGTTAAAACTATTTGCTCTGCTGCTAATAAATTAAATGTGTTTAAATTTGAAGCTGAATTTAATTCTATGTTTTTAATATTTCTAATAGATAATTTTAGTTGTTCCGACTTTTTATCTACGATTAATAATGTTTTTTTATTTAGTTCAACATTACAATTTTTAAAGACTTGTAAAAAATCTTTAGTACTCGGTGTTTTTAAAACAGTTTCAAAATCATTTATAACTGTTGTCATAACTGAATATTTCGCTGCAAGAACTGTTTTCAAAGATAACTGTCGTTCTTTTTTATTTAATTTGTGCTTAATTGTTTTTGGTTTTGGACCAAAAATAGAACCACCACCTCTCCATAAAGGTGAACGGTTAGAACCTGCTCTTGCACGCCCAGTGCCTTTTTGACGCCATGGTTTTCTACCACCACCACTTACTTCACTACGAGTTTTAGTTGACGAAGTTGATTGTTTTTTAGCTAATAATTGTCTTATTAGATCTTTATGAACTAAATAATTACCAGAATTTTCAAGAATTGAAAGAGATATTGTTTGTTTTGAATTTTCAATTACTTGACCATCAGTATCTAATATTACGTTAAAGGTAAAAGATTTTTTATCTGCCATAAACTAATTTTTCCCAATTTTCTATATATAAGTAAAAGCAAATTATTTGGATGTAGTTACGGTTAATAAATTTCCCGGTTTACCTGGAACAGAACCTTTAATAACCAATATATTTGTATCCTTATTAACTTGAATAATTTTTAGTTGTTTTATTTTAGTTGTCTTATTTCCTAGTTGACCTGACATTTTTTTTCCAGGAAAAACTCGACCAGGTGTTGTCCCTTGTCCGATTGATCCCGGTTGTCTATGATTCTTTGAACCATGTGTCATGGGACCACGTGAAAATTTATGACGTTTCTGTAAACCTGAAAAACCTTTTCCTGTACTTTTTCCTGTTATATCAACAAGCTGTCCAATTGTAAACGATTCGACATTCAAAGTTTGACCGATTTCAAACTTCTCCGATGAATCAATTCTAAATTCTTTGAGATATTTAAAAGGTTGAAGATTTGATTTTTCTAAATGACCTAATTCAGGTTGTGTTAAGTTTTTACTAGGCACAACTCCATAACCAATTTGGATCGAATCATAACCATCTCTTAATTTTGTTTTAATTTGTGTAACAACACAAGGACCCATTTTTAAAATTGTTACCGGAACAATATTTCCGAATTCGTCAAAAATTTGAGTCATACCAATTTTATTGCCTAATAGACTTATAGACACAATATTTCTCCAAGTAAAAATATTAATAGTATTTGTTTTATAGAAAGTGTCTTGATATTGAGAACTACTTTTATTTAATCTAGTAATTAAAAATATTAGATTTAAAATCTTAATTTAGAAGACTTGTATTCTTTTGTCGATATATAAAACATTTACAGTTTTATTTTTAAAAAATGTTTACGGAAAATGTAGTTAGTTCTTTATTTTAATATTTGGTTATTATATTATTATAAATATAGCATTATACTTTTTATTTAAAATAAAAGAGTTCTTATGGGAAAAGTTGTTGGAATTGATTTAGGGACTACTAATTCTGTAGTAGCCGCTATTGAAGGAGGAAAGCCAAGTGTTATTATCAATGCAGAGGGGTTTAGAACTACACCTTCTATTGTTGCTTATACAAAAAAGCAAGAATTATTAGTAGGGCAAATAGCTAAACGTCAAGCTGTTATTAATCCAGAAAATACCTTCTTTTCAGTTAAAAGGTTTATTGGTTCAAAAGAATTTGAATTATCAAATGATGCTAAAAGTTTACCTTATAAAGTTAGTAAAGATACTAATGGAAATATTAAAATAAAATGTCCGTCCTTAAACAAGGAATTCAGTCCTGAAGAAATATCAGCTCAAGTACTAAGAAAATTAATAAATGATGCTAGTACTTATTTGGGGCAAGAGGTTACACAAGCAGTAATAACTGTTCCAGCTTACTTTAATGATTCACAGAGACAAGCAACAATCGATGCTGGAAAAATAGCAGGTATTGAAGTTTTAAGAATTATAAATGAGCCAACAGCAGCTTCATTAGCTTATGGTTTAGATCAAAAACAAAATGAGACAATTTTAGTTTTTGATCTAGGTGGAGGAACATTTGATGTCTCAGTTTTAGAAGTTGGAGATGGGATTTTTGAGGTACTCGCAACAGCTGGTGATACAAACTTAGGTGGTGATGACTTTGATAAAGTCTTAGTAAATTGGATCGTTGAAGATTTTAAAAATCAACAAGGGATTGATTTACTTCAAGATATTCAAGCATTACAGAGATTAACGGAAGCTGCTGAAAAAGCTAAAATGGAATTGTCAACTGTCGAGAAAACAACTATACATTTACCATTTATTACAGCTGACAAAACAGGTCCGAAGCATATTGAAAAAGAATTGAGTCGTGAAATTTTTGAAGATCTGTGCAAAGATTTAATTGATCGTTGTCGTATTCCTGTTGAAAAATCAATTAACGATGCTAGACTGGATAAATCAGATATTAATGAAGTTGTACTTGTTGGTGGATCAACCAGAATTCCTGCTATTCAAAGGCTTGTTGAGTCAATAACAAATAAAAAACCGAATAAAAATGTAAACCCTGATGAAGTTGTTGCAGTTGGAGCAGCTATACAAGCTGGAATTCTTGCTGGTGAAATAAAAGACGTTTTATTACTTGATGTTACACCTCTATCATTAGGAGTAGAAACGTTAGGTGGTGTTATGACTAAAATTATAGCGCGAAATACCACTATCCCTACTAAAAAGTCAGAGATGTTTTCGACAGCAGTTGAGAACCAAACAAATGTTGAAATTCATGTTTTACAAGGTGAACGAGAATTAGTTTCTGATAATAAGAGTCTAGGAAATTTCCGTTTAGATGGAATTCCAAAAGCTGAGCGCGGTGTTCCGCAAATTGAAGTAACTTTTGATATTGATGTTGATGGTCTTTTATCAGTTAAAGCAAAAGAATTGGGGACTGGAATGGAACAGTCAGTTACAATTCAGGGTGCGTCAACATTAGATCAAAAAGAAGTTGATGAGATGATTAAAAAAGCTGAAGAATATTCAGTAATTGACCAGGAAAAACGGAAAAATATTGATTTAAAAAACAATGCTGAAGCTCTTTGTTATGAAGCATTAAAACAACTTGATTTAGTAAAAGATAAAATATCAGAGGAAAATAAAGCTGAAGTATTGAAACTAGTTGATGATATTAAGCTAAACATACAAAATGAAAATTTTGAAGAATTAAATAAAGATATCGAAAAATTAAAATTATCTATAAAAGAAATGTTGAATTTAAATTCTACAAATGACAGTCAATCTAATGCTGATCCAATGTCAAATTTAAATGATATTTAGAACAAATAATAAATAACTTAAACAAATTTTGAAATTTGTTTAAGTTATTTATCATTTGCTTGTTGATCAACAATAATACATTCCGTAGTTAATATCATACTAGCAATTGATGTTGCATTTTGTAATCCAGATCTAGTAACTTTTGCAGGATCAACAATTCCTTCTTCATACATATTAACAAATATATTTTTTGCTGCATTATAACCAACTTCAAAATCTTCTTGTTGAACCCGTTCTGTTATTACAGCTCCATTCATACCTGCGTTCTCACTTATTCGCTTTAAAGGAGCCAAAATTGCTCTTGAAATAATCATTGCGCCAACTAATTCATCTTCTTTCAAATTATTTTTTGACCAAGTAATTAAGTTTTCTGATAAATGAGTTAATGTTGTTCCACCACCAGGAACAATTCCTTCTTCAACAGCAGCACGTGTAGCATTTATAGCATCTTCTAGTCTTAATTTTTTATCCTTCATTTCTGTTTCAGTAACAGCACCTACCTTAATTACAGCGATACCACCAGATAATTTGGCAATCCGATCTTGAAGTTTTTCTCTTTCATAAGCAGTCGTTACAAGGTTTATCTGCTTTCTTAATTGCTCACAACGTATTTTAATTTCTTTCTCAGTTCCTTCAGCAACAATTGTTGTAGTATCTTTGTTTACTATAACACGTCTAGCTTGTCCAAATAAATTTAATTGAATATTTTCTAAATTTAAACCAGCATCTTGAGTTATAACTGTCCCACCAGTTAAAATTGCAAGATCTTCGAGCATTAATTTACGAAGTTCTCCGAATCCGGGTGCTCGAATAGCAACTACATTAATATTTCCTCTTAGTTTGTTTAAAATTAACGTTGCAAGAGCTTCCTTTTCAACATTTTCAGCAATGATTAGTAATGGACGCTTTGTTTTGGTTACTTGTTCTAAAATTGGTAATAGATCTTGTTGTATTAAAGTAAGTTTTTTATCTGTTAAAAGTATAAGTGGGTTTTCATATGATACTTCCATTTTTTCTGAATTGGTAATAAAATATGGTGAAATAAATCCTTTTTCTATTTTCATTCCTTCAGTAATTTCTAATTCTGTTGTAATTCCTTTCCCTTCTTCAAGTGATATTAAACCTTCTTTTCCTACTTTATCTAATGCATCAGCTATTAGTCGACCAATAATATCATCATTTCCAGCAGAAATTGAGGCTACTTGTTGAATAGATTGAATATTTTCAACAGGCTGTGCAAATTCATTAATTTGAGTCACTAAATATTGAGATGCCTTTTCCATACCCAATTTAATCGATATTGGATTAGCTCCAGCAGCAACATTTTTTAATCCCTCTCTTACCATTGCGTATGCTAATACTGTTGCTGTTGTTGTCCCATCACCAGCAACATCATTAGTTTTTGAAGCTGCTTGTCGAATTAATGAAACCCCAGTATTTTCAATATGATCTTCTAAATTAATCTCTTTTGCAATTGTAACTCCATCATTAATTATTTGAGGAGATCCGTATGATTTTTCTAAGACAACATTTCGACCTTTTGGTCCTAATGTAACTGAAACTGCCTCAACCATTATTTCCATACCACGTTCTAATGCTTTTCTTGCATTATCTTGATATAAAATCTTTTTTGCCATACTATTAAATTTATAAAATTCTTGTTCTTTTTCATAAAAAATATTCGGAATATTACATTATGTTAGTTTGTAGGAATTTTGCAAGTCTATTCTTGTTTTTAGTTGATTTTTTTTCTAAAAGCTTTACTAAAAAACATATCTCATAGTAATATTACTTAGTAAGTAATATAGTTTGGGCTTGTAGCTCAGTGGACTAGAGCACGTGGCTACGAACTACGGTGTCAGGGGTTCGAATCCCTTCTTGCCCAATTAATAAAATTACGGAGATCTACGAATTTAAATTTATTAGCTGACTTTTTCCTAAATATTTTAACTATATTACAGTTTTGGGGTGTCGCCAAGCGGTAAGGCTGTGGACTTTGACTCCGCCATTCGTAGGTTCGAATCCTGCCACCCCAGTTTATATTTAATACGATATCTTATGGAAGCAAAAATCCAATTTATAAAAGGTCTAGATGAAAAAGGATTGCCAGATGTAAAATTAACTCGTTCAAGAGATGGTAGCACAGGAACTGCTACGTTTCGGTTCAAAAATCCGAATATACTTGATAAGAGTACTGCAAAAGAGGGTGAAATTACAGGTATGTATTTAATTGATGAAGAAGGTATTCTTGAAACAAGAGATGTAAACGCTAGATTTGTTAACGGTAAGCCTGATGCTATTGAATCAATCTATATTATGAAAAGCGCAGAAGCTTGGGAGCGATTTATGCGTTTTATGGAACGTTATGGTCAAAACAATGGATTAGTTTTCACTAAAGCAAATTAATATTAAAAATTTAAAGTTACTTTAAAAATACATATATAACTAAATTGGCTTAATCAATAAGCAAATATTGAAAATTTTGACATATCTTTTTTAAAAATAAAATTTTTGATTATCAATAAATTAAATTTGTTACAGGAATTCTTAGTAGTATGAATATCAAAATAACATGGTTGAACAAATCAAAAAACTTATCTTGATTTGAAGCAACAGGTAAAACTGAATAAATATTTTAAAAATTAAATCTATTAAATGAGTTTTATTTATTTTCTCCTGAAATTTTAAAGGAGTTAGAATGTTTATTCTAAAGATCGAAAAAAAACAATTTTATATAGAGAAGAGACTTATTTAGTTGACATTGAATTATTATATGAATATCAAGGCTGATTAATTATATTTTTCTGTACAAGTTTATATATTCAACTATTTTTTTTACCAAATAAAAAACTTTGACTCTAAAAGAAATTTAAGACGTTATGCAAGACATTGAGTTAGTTATAACAGAAAAATTTGATGTACAAATTAGAATTTAAACATAGAATAATTCTATAAAAACTTTATAGAATTATCCTCCACCAACAATTGTTATTATTTCAATCGTATCGTTATTTTTAATTCTTATCTGGTTCCAATTTTGTTTTTTTCTTATTAATTTATTATGTTCTAACACAAAAACATTTAGATCATAATCAAAATAATTTAATAAATCTAATAATGTAAAATTATCTTCACTACAATATTCTTGGCCATTTAAAAAAAAGCTTTTCATAGGTATAATTTTTTCTTTATATTTTATTTTAAATATTATATTTGTCGTTTCATTCTATAGACTTAAAACAATCGGACATGTTAGATTATTAACATAAGTTAATCTTTTTTGGCGAGCGTGGCCAAGTGGTTAAGGCAGCGGGTTGTGGTTCCGCCATTCGCCGGTTCAAGTCCGGTCGTTCGCCCGTATAAAATTAAAATAAAAAAACTTATTAAACTTTTATGTCAAGATATCGCGGACCTAAATTACGTATTGTAAGAAGATTAGGAAGTTTGCCAGGGTTGACTCAAAAGCAGTCGAAGAAAAAAGATAGACCTGGTCAACACGGTAAGAGTAATGAGGGGAAAAAAACAACTGAATATGGAGTGCGACTAGAAGAAAAACAAAAATTAAAATTTAATTATGGTCTAACTGAAAGCCAATTATACCGTTATGTGAAAGAAGCTAGAAGACGTCAAGGTGTTACTGGTCTAATTCTATTACAGTTGTTAGAAATGAGACTAGATACTATTTGTTTTAATTTGGGGTTTGCGTCTACAATAGCAGGTGCTAGACAATTGGTAAATCATGGTCATATTTTAGTAAATGGTGAACGTGTAAATATTCCAAGTTTTCAATGTCAGATAAACGATATTATTGGAATTAAGAATAAAACAAGTTCAACCAGTTTAATTGAGAATAATTTAAAAAATAAAAATTTCTCTGAACCACCTGTTCATTTAATGTTTGATAAATCAAAGTCTGAAGCAAAGATACTTAATTACTGTGATAGAGAAAACTTATTATTAGAATTAGATGAATTACTTGTAATTGAATATTATTCGCGTCGTTAAACTATATAACTATTCAAGCATACTTTATTTTTAAATAAATTAATTATAATTAAAAAATACAGCTACCTTTATTATGTTAAAACTACGATTAAAAAGAATTGGAAGAAAAAAGCAGCCAGCATATCGTTTGGTTGTTATGAAATCAACTACAAGACGAGATGGTCGTCCAATTGACCAAGTTGGATATTACAATACTCTTACAAAACAGTCTTATTTCGATAATGATAAAATAATAAAATGGCTAAAATGTGGCGTAAAACCAACAGAAACGGTCTTTCAGTTGCTAAAAAAAGCTAACATAATCCAAGATTAAATAATTTTAATCTTGGGTTATAATGTTTTTGTATTCCATCTTTCTAGTACAAGAGTATTAGATCCATCGAAATTTTCTTTATATTGAATTGGTTGAAAACCAGATTTTTTACTTTCCCCAACAATAACTTCACTTGCATACTGTTGAGCAATTTTATCCATAAAACTTTCAATCGGATATGGTTGCGCCCAATAACTCATGTCAACAACAAGTTGGTACTCTTCACCATTCCAACAAAATTTGATATCTGAACCATTAGGTTGAGAAATTACTAGGTCAGTATAATTTAATTTCATATCAGACTTTGAAATAATTTCTTCTCGTTTTTGATGGTTTATACTTAATCTGTCCAAAGCTTTTTCTAAATAAAATATATTTTGAAATCGAGTTTTAATATTTGTAAAATGTGACATATATTTTGCTTGAAATTTGTTCTGTTTATTCTAAACACATTATAGAACAAAATATTTTTTATTTTGTAATTTATTAACTATAATATTATTTATTAATATTATTTTTTGTATTGTTAATTATAAGATATAAATAATCATAAAAGGATTGTTAATTATGGATACTCGTTTATTAGTAATTGCTGCACCTGTTTTAGTTGCTGCTTCTTGGGCTTTATTTAATATTGGTCGCTTAGCTATTCAACAAATTCAACGTCTTACACGTTAATTTTTTAGGTTTCTACGAAAAAATACGAGAGAAATTTCTTAAAATTTTTATTTTTCTCTTGTATTTTTTATGTAATGTTTGTATAATTCCTCAGTATTAAATTTTAAGATGTTATTTAGGAGATTTTAAATGGCTGTACCTAAGAAACGTACATCTGATTCTAAAACAAATTCTAGAAGAGCTGTTTGGAAGAGGAAGGCCAAAAAGGCCGCAGATAAAGCGTTATCTAATGCGAAATCAATCTTGAAGTTTAATTCAAAACAATATGTCGAAGATTTAACTTCTTGGGATAAAACTGATTTTACTAATTTAGCTCAACAGTATCCTGAGAGATACGTATCTTTTTCATCCGAAGAAACTAGTAATACTATGGAAGAGAACTAAAAAAAACAGACTATTTAAAAAAATTTTTAAGATTTATTTTTGCACTAAAAAAATCTTAAAAATTTAAGTCTAACTAAAAAGCGGATGTGGCGAAATTGGTAGACGCGCTAGATTTAGGTCCTAGTAACTTTTGTTTTGAGAGTTCGAGTCTCTCCATCCGCACTTTTAATTACGTTTATTTACAAAGAATCTTTTTATTGCTTTTTATATTAGATTTAGATCAAATGACTCTTCCTTTTACATTACAACAATTGAGAATCTTAAAAGCAGTTGCTGCAGAAGAAAATTTTACACGAGCAGCAGAAATTTTGTATATATCGCAGCCAACGTTAAGTAAGCAAATTAAATTATTAGAAAGTCGTTTAGGAGTTTTACTCATTGATAGGCAAACTAAGAATTTTTCTCTGACTGAAGCTGGAAAGATATTTCTTCGATATTCGGAACGAATTTTAACTTTATGTGAAGAGAGTTGTAGATCATTAAATGATTTTAAAAATGGAGATCGGGGTAGTTTAATAATTGGAGCAAGTCAAACAGTCGGAACATATTTAATACCAAGAATATTATCTCTCTTTTCTCAAAATTACCCACAAATAAATTTTAAAATTCAAGTTGAATCAACCCAGAAAATTTCGAAGTGTATTTTAAATCGTCAAATTGATATTGCTATCGTTGGAGGCTTTATCCCGGAAGAATTAAAAAATAGTTTACAAATTGAAAGCTTCGTAGAAGATAATTTATATTTAGTTTTACCAAAATCTCATCCTTTTGTTCTCAGCAAGAAAAAATTCATAAAGAAAAGTGAACTATATAGTTTAAATTTTGTAAGTTTAAAATCTACTTCAACGGTTCAAAAATTTATCGATAATATTTTAATTCAACATGATATTCAAATAGAAAAATTTAATGTTATTATGGAATTAAATTCAATTGAGGCAATAAAAACAGCTGTTGGTTTAGGTATCGGAGCAGCTTTTGTTTCTTCATCCACTATTGAAAAAGAGATTCAATTAAAAACAATTTCAGTGATTAAAATTAAAAATATTAAAATTACTCGACCGATTTCAATTTTAACAAATCCACAATCATATAAATCAAAGGCTTTTCAATTTTTTTATCGAGAATTATTCCAGTTAAAAACTTAGGGATTTTATCATGTTTTAAAAAATTTGACTTTAAGCAAAATTATTATGTACTATATAATGAGTATTTTGATAATGTTTTTTGAACTATGAAGTATGCAATTGTCGAAATAAGTGGAAGACAATTTTGGATCGAAATAGGTAAATATTACGATTTTAATCGTATCCCTATAGAATTAGGAAAAGAAATAATTTTTAATAGGGTTTTATTATTTAATAACGAAAATGATTTACTTGTAGGTAAACCTTATTTAGAAAATGTAAAAATAAGAGGTAAAGTTTTAAAACACTTACGCGGTAAAAAAACTATTATTTATAAAATGCAACCTAAGAAAAAAACACGAAAAAAACAAGGTCATCGTCAAGAAATGACGAGAGTTTTAATTGAAGATATTAATATTTTTTAAATTTTAGGAGAGTTCTAATGGCTCACAAAAAAGGTGCTGGAAGTACAAAAAACGGACGTGACTCCAATTCAAAAAGACTTGGGGTTAAAAAATTTGGAGGAGAAGTTGTTAAAGCTGGTAATATTTTAATTCGTCAAAGAGGAATGAAATTTAAACCAGGACTAAATGTGGGGTGTGGAAAAGATTTCACATTATTTGCTTTAACGAATGGTGTAGTTAAATTTGATTATAAAGATGTTAAACATAAACGAGTAAATGTTATTCTTTAACTCTAATTAAATAAAAAACACAACATTAAATTTACTTAATAGTAGATATTTATTGAATTAAAAAATGATAAAGAATTTATTTTATAAAAATTCAATAGCAAATGAGTACCAAAGTCTTATAAATCAAATAAACTTACTAGAAAAAGATATTAAAATCTTATCTAATTCTGAACTACGGGCAAAAACATTTCAATTAAAAAAAAAATATCAAGCAGAGAAAAATTTATCTTCGATAATTTCTGAATGTTTTGCAATTACAAGGGAAGCTAGTTTACGTACTTTAGGTTTAAGACATTTTGATGTACAATTACTCGGTGGGTTAGTTCTCAATAATGGACGAATTGCTGAAATGCGAACTGGTGAAGGGAAAACATTAGTTGCTACTTTACCGGCTTTTTTAAACGCTTTAACTGAAAAAGGGGTTCATATTGTTACAGTTAATGACTATTTGGCAAGTCGAGATCAAGTTTCAATGGGTCAAATTTATCGATTCTTAGGTTTAGATACTGGCCTAATTCAAGAAAATATGACAAATAATGAACGACAAAACAGTTATTTAGCTGACATTACATATGTTACAAATAATGAACTTGGATTTGATTATCTAAGAGATAATATGGCGTTGAATATTAAAGATGTTGTTTTAAGACCTTTCAATTATTGTATTGTAGATGAAGTCGATTCAATTTTAATTGACGAAGCTCAAACACCTTTAATTTTATCAAGTACTGTTGAAACATTTCTTGAGAAATTTGTGATAGCAGCTGAAATTACACAATATTTAGAAGTAAATACTCATTTCAAAGTTGATGAAAAAAATAAGAATGTAATTCTTACGGAACAAGGAAATCTACAAATTGAGAACATTTTAGGTGTTGAAGATTTATATAACCTGAAAGATCCATGGATTCCTTACATTATTAATGCAATAAAGGCTAGTACTTTATTCTTTAGGAATGTTCATTACATAATTCAAAATCAACAAATTATAATTGTTGACGAATTTACTGGACGAATTATGGCTGATCGACGATGGAGCGATGGTTTACATCAAGCTATTGAAGCCAAAGAAAATTTACCAATTCGAGAAAACACTGAGACAGTTGCGTCTATAACTTATCAAAATTTCTTTTTATTATATCCAAAATTATCCGGAATGACCGGAACTGCTAAAACAGCTGAATTAGAGTTTGAAAAGATTTATAATTTACCTGTTGAGGAAATTTTAACAAATAATCCTAATCGCCGAAAAGATTTATCTGATTTAATTTACAAAGATCAACTCTCAAAATGGACTGCCATTGCAAAAGAATGTAAAAAAGTATCATTAACCGGTCAACCGATTCTCATTGGAACAACGACTGTTGAGAAATCTGAAATGTTAGCCCAGCTACTTATAGAGTATAAATTATCTTATCAATTGCTTAACGCAAAACCGGAAAATGTTAGACGAGAATCAGAAATTGTTGCACAAGCAGGTAAAAAAGGAAATATTACTATTGCGACCAATATGGCTGGAAGAGGTACAGATATTCTTTTAGGAGGTAATATTGAATTTCAAATACGAAAACAGTTATATACGCTTTTAGTTTTTTATAAAAACCAAATTTTACAAAACTCTTCAAAGTCGATATTTATATTATTAAATAACTTTTCTGAATTGCCGCAAAAATTTATAAGTATTTTAGATTCACTGATTATCGATGATAGGTTCTTATGTTTATCGGATACCGAAATCTTAAAAATCTTAAATGAAAGCGATCAAATTCAAAGTCCAGAATATACATATGAATGCTCAATTAAATCTTTAATAAATCAATTAATAATTTATAAGAAAAAAAATCAAAAATTAGACAATTTTATTGTAAAGAACCTAGGAGGATTATATATTATTGGAACTGAGAGAAATGATTCGCGTCGTATTGATAATCAATTACGCGGTAGATGCGGGCGACAAGGAGATCCTGGTTTGTCGAGATTTTTTTTAAGTTTAGATGATAAATTATTACGTCTTTTTGGCGGACCGAAAATTCAAGATTTTATGCAAAGCCAGTTTCTAGATGATTCACCTTTAGAATCGAAATTTTTAACAAAAAGTTTAGACTCTGCACAAAAAAGAGTTGAAGAAGCCGATTATGATGGACGAAAATACTTATTCGATTATGATGAAATTTTAAATAAACAACGAAATGTTGTTTATTATGAACGAAGACAAATTCTGGAAAGTAAGTCTGTTCGAGATAAAGTTTTGGCATATGGTGAACAAGTCATTTCAGAAATTTTTAGTGAAATAAAAAATAAAAACATCCAGACAAATCAAGCTCTTTTTTTAATTGAAAATTTTCTTGGGACAAATCTAATCGTAAATCTATTTTCTAAGTTCAATTTAAAACTTTTGAATATTGATATTATCGAGCTTAAAACTTATTTATTTCAAGAATTTTGGTTATGTTACCAGTCAAAAATTATCGAATTAGAAGTAAGACAACCTGGTATTATTTTAGCTCTCGAAAGGACCTTAATTCTACTTTATATTGATATTTCTTGGAAAGAACATTTACAAAAAATGTCTCTATTACGTGATGCCGTTGGATGGCGTGGTTATGGGCAGAGAAATCCATTATTTGAATATAAAGATGATGCTTATGAATTATTTCAGAATCGGAGTCAAATAACAAGACATTTAATTATTTATGATCTTATTAGATCATCAATGCTATGATTAAGAATAAGATTAAACTTTTCATTTATTTTATATATTTTTATTAAAATTATTATGTCCAAACAAACATTATCGAATAAAAGTCGATATTCTGTGCTTAAAGTTTCTGGATTTCGTGCACGAATGTTAACGTCTAAAGGTCGAAAAATAATCCGTAATCGTCGTCGAAAAGGTCGGAAACAGCTAACGCTTAGACGTTAAAATTTTATTATTAGAGTAATTAAAAAAACTCTAATAATAAATATTTTTTATTTCAAATTAAGATAAATAGTAATTTTATACAATTCTTTATTTATGAATTTTAATGATGAATTAACTCTTTTGCTAAAGGCTCGCTACCCAATTATTTTTATAAATACAATCGAAGAAGATCGAGCTGAATATGTTATAAGAAAAACTATTAAATCAAATTTTAATCGGAGTATTTACAGTTGGGATTTTGTCGATGGTTATACAAACAATCCAAACAATGAAGGGTTTGCTAAACGAAATCCGTTACAAGCTCTTGAATTAATTGAACGGTTAACTTCTGAAACACCAGCGTTGTTTTTATTAAAAGATTTTAATCGATTTTTAACTGATATTTCAATTTCTCGTAAATTAAGAAATCTCAGTAGAATTCTGAAATTACAACCTAAAACGATAATTATTATTGGATCAGAACTAAATATACCAAAAGAGTTAAGAGATTTGATAACTGTTATTAAATTTCAATTACCTACGGAAAACGAGATTAATCAAGAACTCAATCGTTTAATTACTTCTTTGAGCCTTAAAATTGATTCAAAATTAATTGAAAATTTAACACGGGCATGTCAAGGTTTGTCTCTTGAACGAATTAGACGTGTTCTATCAAAAATTATTGCTAGTTATAAAACTATCGATGAAAGTAGTATTTCAGTTTTATTAAGCGAAAAAAAACAAATTATAAGTCAAACTGAAATTTTAGATTATTGGTCAACAAATGAAAAAATTCAAAATATAGGTGGAGTTGACAATTTGAAAGATTGGCTAAATAAGCGAAAAACCTCATTTAGTCTTCAAGCCTTAAATTATGGTTTACCAACCCCACGTGGATTATTATTAATTGGAATTCAAGGAACTGGAAAATCTTTAACAGCTAAAGCAATAGCAACAGAATGGCAATTACCACTGTTGAAATTAGATGTTGGAAAACTGTTTGGTGGCATTGTCGGGGAATCTGAATCACGACTTAGACAGATGATTGAAGTAGCTGAAGCTATTTCACCGTGTATTTTATGGATCGATGAAATTGATAAAGCATTTAGTAATAATGATAATAAAGGTGATAGCGGAACTAGTAACCGAGTTTTAGCAACGTTTATCAGCTGGCTTTCAGAAAAAACAAAACCTGTTTTTGTTGTCGCAACAGCAAATAATATAGA
>Ga0208917_1000094_pt1 | contig 40443 bp, 52 predicted proteins | sample DEB08_DNA_10_FD_185500 | JGI IMG/M metagenome (GOLD analysis project Ga0208917, IMG submission 185500) | Aqueous microbial communities from the Delaware River and Bay under freshwater to marine salinity gradient to study organic matter... | ecosystem: Environmental > Aquatic > Marine > Coastal ...
GGCCAGACACGTGCTGAGTGGGAACGCCCATCTCGGCTCCCCACTTTGCGGCGTGCTTAGAGCCAATGCGGGCCTCGTTGGCCCCAGTCCTCATGTGTTCAGGTGAATGTGGCATAACTATCTCCAACTAGGTACAAGACGCTTCAGCATTGACTGCCTCTGTACGTCTATCTGTTCTTGCTGGGGGCGGTCTAACCCTCGGGGGATACCCCGGGGGCCAGCCTTTCCATCATTTGTTAGTCTAATCGGCTCAGCACCGGGAGGTGCGAACTTCTGCCCTACAGCCTGAAGTTCTAAGCCAGTCATGGGGTTGAACTCCTCAGGCCACAGGTAGTCACCGGGGTTGACTCGCTCTCCCTTATGGACACCACGGCTGTATGAGCGGTGGTTCTGCCGCTTGACGGCGCTAAGCAACTTATCCTGCCGTCTATTGCTATCCATAGTCCCCAGATATCCATCGGGATATTGGGTATCAGGCGTAGCGCCGAAGGCGGCGAGGCGCTGATCTTTAGCATCACGGAAGACCGGAGCGGGGCCGAGGACGGGCATCGTCTCTCCCCCGGCTGGGTCATACCCCCCGGCCCAGTTGCTAAAGGTCTGCTGGTTCATTCCGTTTCACGAAATCCTGACAGTATCTGCTCCATAAAAGGGGTACCAATAGCGTTGCCGGGGACGGGTGCCGGTGCGTTATTGCGCCCAAACTCGCCTCTTTGTAGTCCCGGTTGGGGCTTACTCGGAGGCAAGTTATTCTTAGTGGAAAGATTACTCCTCTCCTTTTTGGTATATCTATTGCTTTTTTGCTCGTAGTCAGGGAGCATACCTTTATCGCCGTAGTCTGCGAGTGCTTCGTTGTCTTCGGGGTTGTCTAGGTTGAACAGGCTGTCTAGTTGCCGTCCCATTAGGTCTGAGCCTTTAGACCACTGTTGCCCTAAAGCATCCTTTGCGGCCATATCAGTTACCTTCCGTTTGCTGTGCTAGTGGCCTGTGTGAAAGCCATGAGAGAGCCACCACGGCCCCCACCAATCGTAGAAATAGGGCGAGGACCCTCAGCAGCCTGTGCAGCACGCTCTTGCCTCTCTCGTTCGGCTATATATCGGTTGGGTGGGCGTTGGATGATCACCAGTCCCAATCCTTCCCCTTTGAGAACTTCTCAAAGTCGTCCGAGTCGTACAGATCCCGGTATTTACTAGGTACTTTGCTGAGCAGTTCGTCCTCCTCAAGAGGCTCCTGCTCGGTTTTTGGGGTGTTATTCATAGACCTTAGTAGCGCTTATCACGCCGTATCAGATAGTCACTCACCTGTGATATGGGGCTACTACCGCCAGTATCACGCATCAGCGCATCCATGGCGTCGAGTTCCTCTAGCCGAGCAACCTGCTCAGGACTGAGGGTTGGACCCTGTTGCCTGACGGGACGAAGTTCGTTGGGAGCAGAACCCGGGGGCCTTGCTGGCACCCGGCGTTCATCACGAGAACGATCTGGATAGGACTTGCCGGGACTAGCCATCAGGATGCTCCCTTATCGCGCTTAGCAATACGCTTTTCCGCACGCTGAGAGTGCTGCTCCTGCGTTAGATTCTCGGTTCGACCGCCCTGTGTTACCCGTACGGTATTTGTCATCTCGGTTTGCTTACTGCTCCACGGCTGTCGCCCGCCGCCTTCTGGGCGGATGACATTGCGTGCTCGGTGATAATTACTGGGCCGCATGAGGTCCCTAACAGCGCTAGAGATCCTGTCGGGCAGGACTTCGGCCTTGACAGCAGTCTCTAGTTCCTCGGGATTCATACCGCTAAACTCGCCCCTAGAGCCGGGGCTGGTGTCAACACGATCACCGATTCCTCGGGAAAGACCACCGGGAGTAGAAATGGTCTGGTGCTGTTGAATCACGTCCAGCAGATCAGGGCGACCCTGCTGTCCCCATTTAGTCATGTCACGGCTCGGCACATTTCCACCAGAGTAAACTGGGGCGGATTTGTCAGCACGATGGGTATACCCCACACCGCGTTTGATTTCCTTGGTATCGGGGTCTCTAAACTTGACGGGACCGGGGGGCACGACGGGGCTGTCACTACTGAGTCCAGTGATCCTGCCGTGTGTGCTGACCTCGGAACTAGCGCCAACTAACGCCGCAGTAGCCTCCAACTGGCGAACGTGCTCTGCCATGTTGGCGTGGCCCCGGGTACGGGGTGGCGTACCAATGCGTAAGCCTTCGGAAGTAGTTGTTGGGGGAGGTAAGGGACTCCTACCAAGCGGATTGTTACCGACGGGGTTCGCAGGCAGAGATAAGACCTCGGCGTCCTTAGTCTGTGCTGACGTTTGCTTAGCCTTTTCGATACCGGCCCTACGCCCCGTGCGAGGCATTGACGGATATGGATTAGCCAGCGCCTCAGGCTCTTCCATGGAGGCGTACTTAGCCTCTAACCGCTGTCGAACCGTGGTGGGCTGAAACTCCGCAGGGGCCGTCTGCATACGGGAGGCAATGCCTGCGGCCTTAGCGGTCTTAGCCTTAGTCTCCTTGGCTTTGGCGGCACTCTCCGCTTTTTGCTCAGCCGTTCTTGGGGGTTTCTTTGCCATGGACAACCTCATTCATGGGACGAACTCTTACGGGTCCTTCGCCAGTAACGGGGTCGATAGCCGAGGGAATCTCTCGCCCACTCGGAAGCCGAAACACGTTCTTGTACCTCTTGTTTTCCATAGCGCTATGGTAACACAAAGGTCAGCGTGCGACCGGTTTCCACGTCATAGACGAGATAGTTTCGCCTGAATCGCCTTGAATGTCATCGAATCCGATGATGAAGGTCAGGTCGATACCACGAGGGGCGACGAAGCCTCTAGCGATAGCGCACGCCTTGGAGGCTTGATTCACTGCTGACGCACCGATGGCCCGCATTTTAGGGGCCTGACCGGCGACGATAGCACGGGCCAGAATTGACCCAACAGATGACGGATTACTAGACCCGGACACCTTGATAACGTCTTCTTGCTCTGCCATGGGTTACCTCTTTCTAAACCGTTGTGTACCCTATGGCAGTATATTAGTTGTACCCAGCCTCCTTGAGGAGGGCAGAAAGGTCCTCTAAGCGAAGAATCGCATAGGTATCTCCGAGGTTCTTTTCACCCACTCCGGGGCGTTTTACTACCAGAACTGGGAGAGCGTTCCCCCCGACTGCTTCCTGCTGTGCCTGCGATACTGTGTCATCGAGCCATCCAGAGAGTTCAAACTTCCGCTGGTTCTTACACTGAATAATCGCTTGACGATTAGCACTGCGGATACCGTTGATATCACCACTGTCATAAGAACCAGAGGTAGCAGGACGGTAAGCCTTCTTGAACCCACGGGGACGAAGATACTTGACAACGAGTGTCTCAAACGACGTTCCTTTCGCTTTGTGCTTATTACCCATCGTCCCGCTCCATCATCAGGTGAGTGATCCAGATGAACCCCTCCATCATGGTGATCAGGTCATGCAACTGGTCGGTGTCCAGTTCCTTCCATGACCCACCGTAGTCCTTGTCAACACCGGGGATCATCTGTGCGAGGCTGTACCGCTCCTCCTTAGTCAGGCCGAGATCCTCCTTGAGAGCCATAGCCTTGCGGTAACGGCGCTCACGTGCGTCAGTCTTGATCATCATTCGTTGCTCCAACAGTGTGACTTGTAACTACAGAAACGACACGCCGCACACGACTTGTGCGTGGCGAAGTCGGGACGGATGGGCACCAAGTTGTCATCGAGAGCGTCGATGACCTGCTTAGCCCCCTCCAGCATCGGCTCGACCAACTCAGGCTCAAAGTTCAGTTGGAACTCTTTGACATCCTGAGACGGCTTCCATTCGTAGATAACGACAGCCTTATGGATACCAAGGCTGTGCATATACAGGTTGACCTGACGGCGGTGGGTGGTGAGGGGGCGCTTGATCCGCTTCCACAACTCATCCAGCGATAGGTCACCGCTGTCATAGCCCTCGTACAACTTCGGAGCATCCCAGCGGATAGTGCCGAGGCCGACGGACTTGATCTCAATGACCGCCTTGCCGTCGGCGTCTTCCCAGATGCCGTCAGCGTGCCCAATGATACGGTGGCGAGGGTCTTCGATAGGCACCTCGGCGTAGCGGATATCCTCAGTCAGGCACGTGGGGCACCGCTCAGGGGATGTGTCCTCCCACTTGTGCGAGCAGATCGAGCACTTCCAGTTGCCGACGAGGCCCCCTGCCTTCCACATCCACCTCTGCCACTTGTCGTGGATGTTGTGGCCCTCGGCAAAGATGTTCATGCTCTTGAGGTTGAAGGACCTGCTGTCACTCTCGTCTACACCAGTGATCTTGTAGTACGAGGAGCGTACGCACCAGTTGTCCTTCGACATCTCGCTGGGGTGCAGGTGTACCGTGTCACGCTTGGCGTTGCGCTCGGCCTGCTCGATAGCCAGTGCGGCTTCGATCCTCGGGAGCAGGCGCTGGTTGCTCTTAGCGCTGAACTGCTCCTTGTAGTTCTTCATGTACCACGGCTGGTCAGTCATCATCTACTCCACATATGTCCAAAAAGTCGTCCTCTGGCAACACTACGTAACGGTGACCTGCCAAGTCAATCTGTAGCAGTGGGATGCGTCCCTCTAAGCGAGCACGCTTGACAAGATCACGCATATCAACGGCCTTGATGCTGTACGACTTAGCGTCGGGGTCCATCTTGAGTTTGTTCTCAATCATGAACTCCTCGGTGCGGACATCCGCTTTGCGGACCCACCCTGCTCCCGACATGACGTTACGAGAGCCGCTGTATGCCTTAGCCGTGCGCTCTTCTTGCTTCTTAGACCGCTTCTGCGACTCACTCCTCATCTTTGTACAGGGCATACATGAGGTCGTCGAGCATTTCCGAGTGGTCCTCCATCAACTCTTTCTGCTCATCAAGCGTGTTCATGATGGCAGTCAAAAGTGACTTGATCATCTCCAGTTCGTGGACGTGCTTGATAGTAATCTTGGATACTTCCAACAGCCCCTCATCCTCACGGTCATACGGCCTCTTCAGGGCCTTTGACCACGGGTCATTCTTGGGCTTGCGGTAGTTATCCCATTGCGAGGGGTGCTCATACCTGCTCAAGTACTTCCTCCCCTGTCGGATCTCCCAGCACAGCCGTGGTCGCCGCATCACGGAGGCGAGCCTGCAAGCCAAGGTCCTGACGAACCATGTCATACAGTTCCTCCTTCTTGCTAGCGATGCGCTCACCCTCAAACTTGTAGCGGCCCTCAAACAACTCCAGAGCCAGCGCCACGTTGACGATGTCCTTTACCGTATCAAACTCGCCCTTACGGAATCCGTAGGTATCGGCAAAGTAGAAGTCAGCCTGAGCGATCTGCTGGGGGCGGTAGGTCTTGTTCTTCATGACCCGCATCTTGATGGTCTGACCCACCCGAGTGTCCAACTTCGACCCCTCTGATATCCACTCATCACGCCTCACCTCGACACGGGTGAAGTAGTAATAGTTCTTGGCCTTACCACCGGGGGTGGTGCGGGGGTCGCCGTACATAACACCGATCTTGTCTCGCCACTGGTTGATGGCGATCAGGGTGCAGGAACGGTCCTCGTCAGTCATGGAACGACGCTGTGCCTTGGCGCACTTCTTGAAGAAGCGGCTGAGGATCTGCGCCCCAGTAGCCACGGAAGCCTCGTCCATAGACTTGTTGACCTCGGTCTCCGTAACGAGAGCAGGAAGAGAGTCGATGACCACGCAGTCAACCGCACGGTTCTCGACGGCCTTCAGCACCAGTTCCAGTGCCGACTCCATCTCGTTGGTCTCGACGACCCACAGACGGTCGAGGTCTACGCCAAACGATGCGGCGTAGTCGGGGACGTACTCCTCAGCGGCTACCCAGAGGGCTAGCCATTCGGGGTCTCGCTGCTGGTTCGCCGCAATAGTGCGATACGCAATAGCAGTCTTTCCCGAAGACTCTTCTCCGACGATTTCGTTCCACTGATTTGCGGCCCATCCTCCTCCGAGAGCGAGGTCGTAGGCGAGGACACCAGTGGAGACATGGGGAACCTCCGCTTTCGCGGCACTCCCTTTGATAAGGATTTCTTCGCCAAGTTTCTTGTTGATCTCATCTGCTATCTCATCTAATGACTTGTATCTGTCTTTCACGCTATTCCTTCTATGCCCAGTTTGACTCCATCCCTTGCGAGAAGGTGCCGTTGTACCCACACTCAAAGCAGTGTGGGCGAGGCTGTTGCCCATTGACCCGAGCCGAGCCAGCGGCTCGACCGGAGTAGGCAGTGTAGCCGGTGGTGCTACCGCAGTCGGGACATGCCATGTTGCCCTCCATGCGGTGCGCCTCTCCACCACGCCACAGGCGCATGGCCTCACCCATGCTGACCTCGGCGTTGGGGTCTCGGTTGGGATCAAGCGTCTGCTGACGCTCTCCCTGATTCAGCGGCACGCCAGACATATCGGGCTGGACAGCCTGCTGTACTTGCTGTACCTGCTGTGGTTGGACCGTCTGCTGTACGGGCTGAGGTGCCCGCTGTGCTGGGACCGTTAGCCCATACTGAGGCTGTTGGGTTCCCAACTTGTTGGCCCACCAAGAAGCATTATTGCTCACCGTCATCCTCCCATAATGACTCTAGGTTCTTCAGCATGTCAAGATTCTCAGGGCTGAGTAGGTCCTCGGTAGAGAGCAGGATGTCGGGAATCTCGGGGACCTCCTTGAGTTCGATGACCCCGGCATCCAGCAACTGGCCCATGACAGCGACCGCAAACGACGTAAGGCGGTCGAGGTAGACCACCCCGTCGGTAGCCGCCAGCCGCTTCTCAGGGTCCATGTACTGGGTCATCCACCAAGCGCTGTTGGCGATGATCTCCCCGGCCTGACCCTGCTGTAAGGTCAGCCACAACTTGAGAGTGTCACGAATCTCAGCCTCGGCTGACTCATCGGATGGGGCAACGAACCCGCCCTGCTCCTCCGCAATCTCGTGCCCGTCAATGGGCGACAACTTCAAATAGAAATTGCGTTGGAATTGGCGTCTTTCTTGCTCGTCCATATCAGCCTTTCGCCTCTGACCATGACTGTGCGTGATGCGCTTCTACTTCCAAAGAAACGCCCATGATTACCTTACCATTCCCCATTGCCTGCTCTAGTGCAGGTTCCCACTTAGGGATCTCTTCGATGGGGACGGATACCACTAATTCGTCGTGTACCTGTACGAGCATCCGGCACTTCGGATAGTCAAGAGTCCGGTGAACCCGAACCATGGCTTCCTTACAGATTTCGGAGGCCGTACCCTGAATGATGGCGTTGATCGCCTGCCTCTCAGAGCGAGCCTTAGAAGCAAAGTCGTCAGAGTTCAGGTCGGGCACACGACGACGGCGACCCTTCATAGTCTCCACGTATCCGATACGCCGAGCCTTAGCGATAGTGCGGGTCTTCCATTCCGTCAGTTGGGCGTAGCCCGAGTTGTAGTTCTCGACGACCTGCTTCGCATCCTCCATGGAAAGTTTGCCCCCAGTAGCCTCAACCAGCCGCTTAGGACCGCCCCCATACCCCATAAGGAAGTTGGGGACCTTGCCATAGATGTTGCGCTCTTCGCTGTCGATCTCTTCCGGGGGCTTGCCAAGGATGACGCTGGCCGTACCGGCGTGTACGTCGATGTTCTCTGCGAAGATGTGGAGCAGTTTGGGGTCCTGCGAGTACATCGCCATGATCCGCATCTCGATCTGGCTGTAGTCAGCCACGATCAGGCTGTTGTTCTCCTCTGCCACGAACAGGCTCCGCACCCTGCCATCCCGGGGGATGTTCTGGAGGTTGGGGTCGCTCGCAGAAAGACGGGAGGTAACCGTGCGGTGGAGGTGGAACTGTGGGTGCAGTCGGCCCTTGTGGAGCAGGGGGAGCAAGCCGTCAACGTATGTTGACTTCATCTTCTTGAGTTCGGCGTACTCCATGAGCATGTCCACCACGGGGTGCTGTCCCTGTAGCGACTTCAGAGAGTCCTCGTCCACGCTGGGCTTGCCACTGCTGGTCGTCTTCTTCGGCTTCAGCCCCAGCCCTCCCTCACGCTTCTTGTCGAAGAGTAAGTGGGACTTGTGGACGTTGGAGTCTGGGTTGAATCCCACGGGGGCGTACTGAGAGATGTCGGCCACCTTGTTGTTCAGATCAAGGTCGAGCGACTTGCCCAGCCGGGTCAACTCCCGCTTGTTGACCTGAATACCGTTCATCTCCATCTGTGCGAGCACTGATAGCACGTCGATATCAAGGTGAAGCACGTCCATAAGCGTCGGTACTGCGGCGATCTTCCGATACAGGCGGGTGTAAACCAGCCACGCCCAGCGGGCGTCGTAGTGGACATACCGGCACGCCCTGCTGAACGGCTCGGTGGTGATGGTCTTACCGATCTTGCCGTCCCTGTGGTACGGGTCGAACTTGAAGACCTTGTCGAGGATAGAGACCAACCGGTAACTCGGCAGGTTCTCATCGACGATGTGCATGAGCACCTGCGTGTCGATGTACCTACCCTTAGGCAGTTCTCCCCCGTAGTACTTCGCCACGGACTTACAGTCGAACTTGATGTTCTGGTTGACCTTGACGATGTCCTCGCTCATGAACAGCGGCTCCAGAGCAGAGAAGACAGTCTCCTGCGTCATCTGCTCGGGGGGATCGGTGAACGTAGCGGGGATGTAGTACTTAGCCCTCGCCATGCTCTCCTTACCGCTGGAGAGGACCGCCCGATAACCGGGGGGCGGAATGGTCGAGCCGTCACCACGTTGCTCTGGGACCAGCACCTCGCCGTTGGGGTGGCCCATGGGGATAGCCCACGACTGACCCTTGGTGGCGATGCCGATCCAGAAGACCTCGTTGCGGAGAGTGTCGAGGGCTACGTTGCCACGCCACTTGTCCTCAATGGCCTGTCGGGACCGCTGGACGACAGTGGGGTGCGTGGACTTCAGGCTGTCTGACTTGGACTTCCACTCTGCTTCGACGAGGTCCATGACCTCTGCGTGGCGTTCGATGTTGCCACGGGTCTCTACGTCGAAGGAGAAGATGCCCTCTGCCTGTACGGCCCTGACAATCTCGGGAAGTTGTTCAGGAGAGAGAACGGCGGGGGCACTTGGCCCCCGCCGTCCCGTCACAGGGGATGACATGGAGTGTGGTCACTCCATCTCTTCGGCGGCAATGCCGACGAGAGTCTCCCGGTTGGGGATGGGCACGATGCTGGCATCGTACGCCTGCTTCTTGATCTGCTCCAGACCATCCTCGGTCAGGGGGGTGATGTTCCACTCCTCCTCCAGATCCCGGTCACGCACCATCTGGTGGTTGGTCTGCGAGGTCGGTCCCTTACCGGAGCGGCTGATCGCCCAGTAGTGCTTCGGGAGTGGTCCCTGACGGGGGTCCTGATGGAAGTTCTTGAGGCTGTCGATGACCCGAGGGCCAACCTCATAGGACTTGATCGTGGTGTCGCCGTCCTCGCTCAGCAGAGCGACGTTGAAGGCGAAGCGGGCAGACGGCCTGTGACCTGCGTCACACAGCGGGCAACCCTTGGGGTGCATGTCAGCGATGCACGTGAAGGACTTCTGGCCCTGCCGCTCGATCCAGTGCTGGCGGTACGAGGTGTACGGCTCGTCCTCCAAGAACTTGATGATGACAGGCTTGTCGTCAATCTTCAGGCGCTGGGCGTAGGGGGAGTCAGCCTGCTTGGTCTGCTCCACGTTGCCCCATCCCCGCTTGATGACCCTACGGGCCTCGGTGCGGTCGATGTCGGGGGCGGTAGCAATGCTCCCACCCGTGTCTTCGGTATCGTCGTCAAAACGTCCCATGGCTCTAACTCTTTCTCATGTCGTTGGGTAATTGTCGGCAATGTGCTTTCGGAAACCCTTCCAGTCAGGACTGTCGGGGTCGTCGATAGCATATGCCATCGCCGCCTCTACGAGAAACACGATCTGTGCCTCGCTGTAGAGACGCCGTCCCTTCACCGCCTTACCCGGAATCTGTTCCGACTTCGGCGCTGGGGTGCGGAATGATGCTGGAGGAATCCAGCCTTTCGCTTCCCACGAGCGAATGGTGACAGGCTTGCGGTTCAGTGCGGATGCCAAGGCACCCACCGTGTAGAACCGGCGAGCCATACCGTTCACCAGATACTCATAGGAACGGAGGGAGTTTAGCCACTCATGTGTGGCGCTGTCAACGCCCCCTCCACGATTTCTTGGTGCGACGTTACCGGGGTAATCGGGGCCGTCGTCGTCCTGCTCACGCTTGCTGGTGAGTGCGTTGAAGTAATCCAAAGGGTCTGTGCTCATCCAGCAACCTTCGTACTCTGATGCCAACTCTGATACCAATCCGAGTACTCACTCAGACCAGCCATGACACCACGAATCCATTCAGCGGCGAGCACGATCTCGTCGGGGTCGCTGATGTCCCACTGTGCCCAGATGCCACAGTTCTTGGACTTGAGCCAAGAGATAATGATGTTGAGGTCATCCTCATAGACAGCCATTTGTGCTACTCCTTGTGTTGTTCAGAGACTATTGAAGTAATTATCCCGCTGTTTGCACGCGCTTTTGTAGGTAAGACCGTAGAAGTAGTAGATCACTTTACCTTTTACTACCATGATCTCCCACTTGAATGGGCGAATCTTTCGGACTACTTGGTCTTCTTTTGGTTGAGCCATTCTTTCAGTCCCTTGACGGAGATGGTTTCAATCCCGGCCTGCTCGTGTACGTCAACGAGATGTCCGAGAACTGTGTAGACCTGCTGGGGGCTGGCATCTTTGGGGATAGCAATTGCCATGACTTGTGTCCTTCCGTCTTAGGGGGGTGTGGAGAGACGAACTTAGCACACCCTCAGTAGTCGTAAGTTGCTTCCTCGACCGGTTTCATGAAGGCGTAAGAAACTGGTGCCTCTTTGTAAAGGTTCTGGACCTCATCCTCGATGCCAGCCTCGTCCCGGTGGTCGTAGACGTAGGCCATGAGGGCATCCTCGTTCAGGACCCTGATCTCGTCGCTGACCTTCTCCCAGATTCCTCGCTCCTTAGCCCACTCCTCAGCGGCCTCGATGTTGAGGGACTTGTTGCCCTGTCGCCTCTGCTTCTGGAGCATGAAGGGGCCGATCTGGAGCCACTTGTGGCCCTTGTCGTCCTCCTCGCCCTCGGCATCCACGGCCTCAGATAGTTGCTTCTTGTACTCAGCCACGATCTTGTTGAGGGCCTCCACGTGGCGCAGGTGGCTCATGTACTCCTCGGTAATGCGCTCTAGTTCGCTCATAGGGAGGAGTCTCGCAGAAAACCACTGAGCGTGTCAAGAGTCAATTCCATACTTCCTTCTTTGTTGAGGTGCTTGCCGTCGATGAACGCCTCGTTGACCGAGCGCTTCATCTGGAGCATGTCGTACTGACGCTCTTCGATGCTCCCCTGCATGACGAAGGTGGCGATAGTTACGTGGGGGAACTCAGACGACAGGCGGATGATGCGGGCCTCCCGCTGTTCCAACTTACCGCTAGACCACGGCAGGTCGTAGGAGATGAGGTAGTTCGCCATAGGTAGGTCCACGCCGTAGCCACCAGCATCCGACGACAGGAACAGTCGACACTTGGGATCGTCAGCAAACCGCTGCTTCGATGCGTCCCGCTCCTCGGCAGACATGCCTCCCATAAACAGAACGCTGTCCGTTATGGAGGTCATAGCGTGCTGTATCAGGCGCAGGTTTTCTTTGAAGAACGAAAACAACACGACCTTGTTGTTGTTGTCCTGATCGAGTACCTCGGTGATGTACTCCACGACCGCATCCAACTTGGGGGTCTTTGTTACGCCTTCCAGCCATCCCCGATGAACGATGTCGTATGCGTACTCACTGCCCTTCGGCGTATTGGGGTCCTTGAAATCGGTGGCGGACTTGCGTACCAGAAGATGGTTGTCGCAAAGCATCCGAAGCACGGTAAGGCGAGACATAATCTGCCCCTGTGTCTCATCCCCGTCTCCTCCGTTGTAGTGCGCCCATAGGTTGAAGCCCCCCTTACCCTTACCCATAGCCTCCGATATCTTCGCTAATAGGTCATTGGCGATGCGTCTGTAAGCCGCCGCGCCGCCGGCGTCGAAGGTGACCGGGACAGTCTGGTGGATGATATCCGGCAACTGATCCTTGATATCGTCCCGGGTCTTGCGGACCATGCACTCCTGCATCGTCTTGTGCATCTTGTCGAGGTTGCGATATCGGGTGGGTTTGCCCCAGTTATCACGCACGATAAATGTCCGGTCAAACATCTTGAAGTCCCCGAGCACGTCTTTGTCCACGAACTCCATGATGCTGAAGAGTTCCTCGGGGCGGTTCTCGATGGGCTGACCTGTCAGGGCATAGCGATATGGCACCGTCTTCCCGACCTTCTTGAGCAGGCGGGAGCGCTTGGCTGACCGGTTCTTGATCATCGTGCTCTCGTCGATAACCACGGCTTGGATGGTGCCTATGCGGTCCACGTCGTTAGCCAACGTCTCAGCATTGACAATGACGTACCTGCTGTTGATGGACATACGCCACTGAACGTCACGCTTGTTCTTGGGGCCGTCGATCACGGTGGCTTTAGCGTCAGTGAACTTGCTGATCTCTCTTAGCCACTGGAACTTGAGGGAGGCGGGGACAACAACAAGACAGCGGTCCACCTCGCCCTCGCTATGGAGTTGCTCGATGGCCCCCAGCGTGGTGGGAGTCTTGCCAGCACCCATGACCATACCCAGCAACATCTGGCCCCTGTCGACCATGCGCTCTACGGCTTCCTGCTGGTACGGCCACAGGGTGCCCCTAAACATATACGGCGGTTACCTGTCGTATGCCGTGGAGGATCGTGTGGTCCGACATGGCCCCAAGGTCCTTGTCGTCGGTCTCGTACTTCCAGTACTTAGTCCCGTTACGGAGAGAGGGGAGACGGTCACGGAGACGCTTAGTCTCCATGCGGCCAGTGGGGTCGTTGTCGAGCGCAATGATCAAACCGTCAAAGCGGTCAGTCAGCAGCCGGATCTGCTGCTCCGAAACATTGGCCCCGAAAGAGGCGACAGCGGAGATATCAGGCTTCCCATACACGCTATGGAAACGCACCACGTCCAGAGGCGACTCCAGAAGCAACGCGGTCTCCGCGTGGGCACGCTCGATACCGAACAGAGTGTCGCCCTTATGCACGCCCTCCGGGTGGTTACGGACCCAACCGGTCTTCTTCAACTGCCATCCCCACAACTCTCCGACGGGGGACACGATGGGGATAACCACACTCTTGTTAGTGGTATCCCATCGGATACCGTAACGGGCAGTCACTTCCTCATCGAGCCTGCGGAGTTCACGCATACGGATCGGCAGGGGGCGGAACTTGCTGTACTGGCCCCAGTCGATGGGGGTGTAAGTCTGCCTGACCTCCTGCTCGCTCTCCGTCAGTCGCTGAAGACCGGAGGTGATGAGGTGCGACTGGATGCTCCACAGAGCGGACGGGTCGTTAGTCAGTTCGCTGATGAGCATGGACAGGTTGCCCCGGCCACCACAGGAGAAGCAGAACCACAGACCAGTATCGCAGTTGAGATACCACGAGTAGCGAGTGCTCTCTCGCCCCTTGATCCGGTGGTGTACGGGACACCGCCCGTTGATCTCGTCGCTCTGAATCTTGTTGATCTCAACACCGAGGCCCGAAAGAACCTCAACGAGGTCACTGCTCCTGTTGCTCACGTGCTTTCTCCAACACACTGCTAGTGATGAACTCAGTCAGAGCCGCTCGCCTTACGAGTTCAGCGTTACTGCCCTCAATGACTGCGATCTCGTTATCGTCCTCGTCTACCACAAAGATGCGATCATCCGTTGCCTCTGCCAGTTCCTCTCTCAACTTGCGGATGTACTGAGCGGCCTCCCTGAGCAGGTGAATCTCGGGGGTGCTGATGGCGCACCACTCCAGCCGATCCACGATGTCCATGTCAGTCGAATGATGGGTCGATTTCGTCAACTTCGTACACCTCCTCAAACTCCATGGTCTGCCAGTCCCACTTGACGTGGACTTCTGCGTGGCCCGCTGTACGAGCCTCTACCACCCGGATAATGGCTTGGTCGTCGAGGTCTGGGTTGCGCTCAACACCCAGTACCAAGTCAGAGTCCTGCACAAAAGATGATGTGTAGCCAATTGAGTCCGCCGTGATCGCTCGGGTGCGTTTGTTGTTGAGTTTCCAAGATAGCACCTGCGACGTTCCGACGATAGGAATATCAAACCGCTGAGCGAGTCGCTTCGTACCCCGGGTGATGTTGGTCAGAGCCTGCGGACTGCCCTTTGGCTCCCCGTGCTCGTCGTCCATGAGGTACATGCCGTCGATGTACACAGCGTCGGGCTGGTACTCCTGAATCTTGGCGGCAATGGCGCTGACCGTGGTCAGGCTACTGCTGTCCTCAGACATGATGAACGGTTGCATGTTCTTGCTGAGAACCATGGACTTGCGGATGCGCTCCATCTCAGCCTCAGACAACTGGCCGCTGAGGATGCGGTCATAGGGGACCTTGGCGTTGAGTGCGTCGTAACGTGACTCCTGCTCGGCTACGGACATCTCAAAGGAGATGAACATGGGGCGCAGGCCGTGTCGGTGGCAGGCGTTAGCCATGATCAACTCAAACAGCGACTTGCCTCGCTTCGGCTCGCCCACCATGACGACGAACTGCTGGGGGCGAAGTCCGTGGGTAATGCGGTCCAGCCCAGAGAAGCCAGTAGGGATACCACGCAGTGCGTTAGGGGTATCACGCATTTCCTTGTAGCGCTCAAAGCGGGCTTCCCAGTTCTCGATGATGTTGAAGTCTCGGAGCCGTGCCGTATCAGCGCTGGCTGACTGGAGACCCTTGGACAGGATCGCCATGGCCTCGGACACGTCGTCCTTGTCGAGTGGCCCCATAGCATCCGACACCGCCGCAATGACGGTGCGAGAGCGGTACGCATTGAGCAGTTCGTCGAAGAGGCCGCTGAACGTCTCAGCACCCGTGTCCTCGATGTCAATGTCACCGTAGGCGACGTGGAAGGCTCGCTCGGAGGGGACGGCCCCGTGCTGGTTGTTGTAATCCAGCACCCACTGGTACACCTTCTCCCACTCGTTGGCGAAGTAGACCGGCTTGATGCCGGAGCGAACAGCCTCGTGTAGCGACTGCTCCTCAATGATCTTGCTGATTACGAGGTGCTCAATAGATGCCATCAGATACCAAATGTCCCATCGGGTCTGGTGACCGTAGCACGCATACCCAGCATGGCGGCGTCATCCTCGTACGGCGTGAACAAAGTGTGTACGTCACGGTTGTACTTAAAGTCGTCCCGCAGATCGTTGAGGTCGTTGTAGGCGTAGACCGTGACGGAGATGCCCTTGCGTGCCAGCCAGTGAGTGGCGGCATCTGCGAGTTCATCCTCCATGTAGGTGTACACCTCGACTCCGAGGTTGAGGTGGTTCACCATGTGGTGGAGAGACTTGAGTGGCATCTCGTTGATCTTCCACTTCCGCACCTCTGCCCTGACCCACTCTTCTTCTGTTACCTCTTTCTCACGCTGGAAGAACCGGCGCTTCACAGGCTCCTCCATGCGAGTGATAATGAGGTCCTCAAACCAGCAAGCGATGTGCTTGTGTGTGGTGGGGGCGATGTCGTTACCTTCCACGGGCTACCTCAAGATCGAAGTCAGCCAGAGGGTTAGCCAGACGGCTCCCGTAGCGGTTCTTGATGTCCTGTAGCGACAGGCGTGACGTGATGATCGTCGCCTTCTGCTTGTCGTAGCGCTTGCGGATGAGGCTTCCCAGTTCGTGGCTGGCAAACTCGGTCAGACGTTCTTCTCCTAACCCGTCAATGACCACCACGTCGAACACACCCTTGACATACTTGACCACGTGAGGGGACGAGTACATCTCAGGGAGCAGGCCATCGTTGTCGAATGAGTCCTTGATCATCTCGATGTAGTCATCGGCCTCAACCCAGCGCCCCGACACTTTGTGGTTCTTGATGACCTTCGTCAGGGTGCGGGCGGCGATGAGCGACTTACCAGAACCCGATGGCCCCTGTAGGAACAGGTTGGTGTCGGGGCCGATGTCGATGGCATCCCAGTCAGCCATGTTCTCACGGATACGTTTGGGGATGTGGAGATGGAACAAGCGCTCCTCCGTCGAGCGGTTGCGCCACCACGCTTCGCTCTTCCATTCCAGAGGCGTTGAGTAATTCACCAGTCTTCCTGCCTTTTCTTGACGGTCTCTGATGCGACGGCTAACTGCACGGTGGGCTTACGGGAGGCGAGCATCTTAGGTGAACGCTTCTTCGTAGTCAAGACCTTGGGGAGCATCACCCTTCCGAGGTCTCGGTGGAGGGCATCCACGTCGTGCTCTTCACCAAGGTTCCACAAGATCAGCCCTTCCAGAGCGCTGAGACGGGTATAGAACTCTCTGGAATCGCCTCGCAGGATCTCTGCGACCACGGTGGGGTACCTGAATAGGGCCTCGTCACAGGTCAACAGAACAGCCTTACGGACCTCTCTGGAATCCTCAAAGAGGTCGTCGTTATTGGGCATACCATCCACCAGCCACTGCAATACGTTGTCGTTGGCACGCATCTCTACGCCCTCCACCAGCGTGGCCTGTACGTCATTGGTACAGAACAGCGGGGCAGGATAAGCGGTCTGCCCCTCGGGGGACTGGAAGAACTTGTCGATAGTCGCCTTGATACTCTCTGCGGAGAAGCCCTGCTTCAGCCTGCGGGAGAACAGTATGTTGAGTCTGACTTTGTCGTCCTCGTCACACCTCTGGCTCATTCGCATGTCCTTGTGGTAGGCGAAGTAGTTCGTCAGTTCTCGTACGGGGCGGCTGACGTAACGGGGTGTCGAAACGCTCATTTCCCAATCTTTCTCGGGGACATCTGGGTCGGCTCCGAATGTAGGCATCTCTCTCCTTAGACGAGACAAGCGGCCCCCGAAGAGGCCGCTCGTCCCATACCTGAGGAGACACCCCAAGAGGTGCCCCCGCAGGGTATCACCGGTACTAGCGGTCTGTCAACGACCCTCGATAACTCGGGTCACCCAGATACGAGCCTCGTGCAACTTGAGACGAGCCATGGCAGTATCGGGGGTCTCAGGGGCGTGGTCGAAGAAGGACGCAATGACGGAATCCAACCCAGCCAAAAGACCCGACTCAATGACCGAATCCAACTCAGCAGAAGGCTCCTTGGGGGGTGCCGGTTCTTCTGCGACGGGAAGCACCGCAGGTGCCTCTTCCGTAGCAGGAGCATCGTCCTCAGGGAACAGTTCCGCAATGATGCCAGCCTTCGTCTTGGCCTCGCACCCCATGCGCTCCCCGTACCTCTTCACGACGTAAGCCGTGGCGGTCTCCAACTCCTCACGGGTGTAGGAGTAATCGTCTTCCTCTTCCTCAACCACAGGGGCAGGAATCTCGACCTCGGGAATGTTCTCAGAGACACTGATGGGGGCAAGACCGTTGCTCAACTCAAGCACCTTGGCATCGGGTTCGGTGTCGAACACGAAGTTGATGAGATCCTCCTCCTCGTCGTTCCAGAGGAATAGGACGTTGCCATCGAGGGCCTTCATCAGGCTGGCGTTGGGATTGCGGACTTTCTGAACGATGCCGTGGTCGGCCTCACGGAAGTCGCTGTGGACCTTCTGCTCATCGGTGTAGAACAGCACGAAGTCGATGTTGTGGTCGAGAATGTAGTCGTACACGGCTCCGAGGGACTCGGGCACGGGGGAACCGGACCACGCAACAGCAATGGTGTCGCCGTCGGTCAGGGCATCTCGGAGCGCCTCCGTTACTGCCTCTTCTGAACACGGGCCGGTGCCCATGATGATGTGGGTAGCCATCTTCTCTCCTCTGGCTCGTTGGGAGGAGGAACTGTACCAGCCTAGTTACTAGGGCGTCAAGTACGTGTCGATGGCATCCATGCCGGGGATGGCATCGAAGGCCGTGAAGTCGTAGTACTCCGACACCGTGACCGGCAGAGACTGCCTGAAGTACGAATCCAGCAGGGAGCGAGTACGGCGATAGTCCTCAGAGTAGACCGAGATTGACTCGTAGGCGTTGCCGTTATTGCTACCTTCGCTGGACCAGCGGTAATCGCTGGTGCTATTACCGGCAGGGTCGAGAATCCAGCCACCACGTGTGAACGATCCGTCGAAGTACTCTCCCAGACGATTCCTCTCAGCCAGCAGGTACTTCAACTGATACGCCGATATGGCGCTCATATCGACAAGGAATTCGATAAAAGCAATTGTCCATTCCCCGTCGAGATTACTGGCGGCTATTGCCTCAGCGGCAGGCGAGTCTCCAGCGCGAGTAACTCCGTCAGACCATCCAACGATGTTCCCAGACTCATCGACAAGGCGAACCCACTTCAAACCGCTCGTACCAATGGTGCTGTGTACTGAGAAGGCCACGCTGTCGGCCTCTTTCACCGGAATCGGGCAATCAATGTGGAACATGACGTGAGTCACACCAACGGATGCCCCGGAACTATTAGGAGTGTAATCAGCACCCACAACGCCATAGGTCGTGTAGGCGCTGTAGTTGGTGGCAGCAAAGTCGTTGCCATGTACAGCGAAGGCAGTAGACCCCCCGTCGTCATACGCAACGATGTAATCCCCAACCCCAACTGGGATGCCCTCAAATGTCGTGGCCGAAGCAGCGGTCCAGTACATCCCCGGAACGTAAGACTCATCACTGCCCTTGGACGGGTACGTGGCGGAGTTCCCAGCAACGTACGTCGTGGGATCATATGACCCTCGGTTATAGCGGGGCCGTACGGCCTCGACCTCATGAGCGGGGCGGTGCGTCACCAACCCCGTAGCATCCAGCGGATCGGTGATGTAGTTGACCCGTTGAGCGTAGAACTTGATCTCGCGGTTCAGTTGGTCAACCTCGATCTCGGAACCAGAGAAAGCACGCCCATAGTTGGCAACGCCGTCTACGGTGCCCTTACCACGCCGTAGGTAACCGATATCATCGAGTATGGCCCGAAGCCGCTCAGTGTTGATGATGTTGGATGAAAAGCCCAAACCGACAGTGTTTGCCACGGCATCAAGCGTTTCGCTGTTGGCCTCTGCCGGGTCCTTAGAGATCATCAGGTAGTCAATAATGGTGCGAACCCGATCCATCTCAAATCCGAATATGGCTAAGAAACGGTATAGGGGGCCAACCTTGTTGCCCACCGGTAGCCCACCAAGTTCGGTGATGGCGAACTCCGATGTGGGATCGATGTAGTCACCAATACGGGTGTCTGCTTCTCGGTAGTACTGCGGAACCCTACGCCACAGAAGAGCAGTAGATCCGTAGTTGTAAGGCACTAGTACTTCGACCGAGGCAACAGGCTCGTAGTACGGATCAGCCGTTGTCGATTCGTATTTGATGAACAACGTGTAATAAGCCCAGCGCCCACCTTCCAAGCCGGTGTGCTCGTAAGCAAAGTCCGTGGACGATTCGGCAAGAACATCTCCAGAAGAAACAGTTGCGGGGGGTCCAGCGGAAGAGTAGACCAGAATCACGCTAGTAGCGATGGGAATAGAACCCAGTTCTTCACTAGGCAGGTTTGCTCCCCAATCCACGCTGACCACGCCGTAAGCAACAGCCGTGGCCTCAAGGAAACTCTCAACAAACTCGTTAGGGGGAATCTGATAGTTGTCAGAGCGGAGAGCCGTGTCAATGTCTCTGGAACCTGCGTCGTCGTCGACAACCCATGTACCAGCAGAGGCCGCATTGCCAGCGGACGCCGCCGTGTTGAAGACATCGATGTCATAGCGTGCGTAAGAACCCCGGTCAATACCGGTCTTGCGAAGAGTAAACGATACCCGTGCCATCAGGTACTGGTGATCCCGCCAGCGACGGTAACGACCACCGTTCCTTTCTTAGGAAGACTTAGCGGGTCAACAGTGATGGAGGTTTCCACCGCAGAGCCATCATTATCAAAGAGGCTGATAACGGCGTAATCCACACCGAACACGTTCTGGATAGAGCGATAGAACTGGCCCAGCGACATCGTTTGACCAAACGACACAGCATCGAAGCCGAAGAGCGCATCAATGGCATCTTCGATATCTCGCTTGGCGTACAGCGCTACCACGTTGTCAGACAAATACGCAGTGACGGTGAGATTGATGGGGGTCCACGTAATGCTGGTGGCGCTGACCACGTCAACCCCAAGAAGTGCGCGAGGCTGAATCAGTGAGACAACAGCCGACTGCGTGTCGGCACTGACGGTCTGAGAAGTGTCACCCGTCGTCAGGTAGTCGCCTGCCCTGTTCACCTGTGGATACACCGTCACGCTGGCGTTACCGGCAGAAGCGCCACCAGCGGGATTGGGAGTGTACTCAACAGCGGCCTTCGATATGCCGTCGATACCAAGAGCGAGGTTGATAAAGTCGTTAGCGGTAACTGCGCGGTTCTGGGCCGAGGTCAGAGATGGGATGGAGTTTTTGAGAGAAGTAATCGGCTCCTCGTCGACACCGCCAGTAAATGCGGAAGAGGAAGCGATAACCAGACTGGCGGGGGTTGAATCTCGGAAAGCCGTAACACTATTGGCAGGCAGGTTTCCGGCAACCCCACTGGAGTAAGCGTAAATAGCCGTGATGACGGCCCCGGTTGGGGGAATGAACCCGCGAACCTCGGTACCAAAGACAATCTCGGTAGCACCCGTAGCCGTGGTGCGGACTGAGAACACCCGATCTCCCGCAACTGCATTAGAAAGGCGATCCACTCGCCGGTAGGCGGTCGGGGTGATCCCGTCCTCATACACGGTGATAACCAACGAACTGCGGACCACGTTGGCGTTGCTCAGGGTGTACCTCTGAGAACTCCTACCAGAGGAGGAGTTAGTGAGCGTCTCCGCAGGGGAGTTCACGATGAAACCCTCTGCGAGGTTGACTACAGCAGTAGCACCAGCGGCGATAGTCGCCCCGTCAAGGCTGTATGCCTGATAGGTGGCGTTATCACTACGGGCGATAAAGCGAGTGTATTTAGGAAGCGTGATATCAGTAGCACCGTTGTTAGTCAGCGATACCGTTCCCTGAGCGCTCGTACGGCCATTAGGAACGTAATCAAACAGGTTTGCAAAGGCCAGTACAGACTCACGCTGAGTAGCAGTAGGAAGTACAGATTCTCCAGCAGCGCGGTCCACGTAGTAGTGGAGAACGTCCCCCATGCTTGCCCAGAGATCAACAAGAACCATTCCAAAGTCTGAGGGATTGCGGTCAGTCCACTCGGGGGCGATACGGGCAGCGCGGGCTAACAAATCAGCCTTGATGGTGCTGTAATCGCGGCTGGAGTAATCAAATGCCATTAGAGCGGACTCTCTTCCGTCAAGGTGTTAGTAATGGTAAAAGAAAACGTCTGTGCTGGGCTTAGTGGCAACGAATAGTAAACGTAGATGTCCGCAGTGCTTTCGTCTATTTGATTCTGCTTGATACGGATGTCGTGGATGGTAACTCCAGACACACGATCGCGCAGTTCCATCATAGCATCCATCTTGAAGTCGGCTTCTACCAATTCGTCTATTGGTTCAAACAGGAGCGAATAAAGACCAGCACCATAGTTAGGTAGACCAAACCGCTCTGAGGGGGCGGTGGTCAGCACATCAATGATCTTTTGCCGAGCAACAGTGTCGGGGTCAGTGGTCGCAGCCACGCGCCCGCCCGTAAACCTAAATGGTACGGCTATGTTCTTCATCTGTTACCTCAGCCAAACATAGCGGCGAAGGTCTTGGGGCCGACTACGCCGTCAACCGTAAGACCATTAGCCTTCTGCCACTCCTTGACACGACGCTCGGTGGCGGGGCCGAACCAACCGTCCGGCGTAGCGCCGACCTTGGACTGGACCTGCTTGACGTGCTCACCACGGCTACCCCTCTGCATGTTGCCGGGGAACTCAGCCTTAGTACCGATCTTGGTGGACGCAACCGGCTCGGGGGCAGGCTCAGCGGGCTTACAAGTGCAGTTCTTAGCGTGCTTATCAGAGCCGGGACCCCAGATGCCATCGACATGGAGGTCGTGCTCAGCCTGATACGCCTTGACAGCGGCCTCGGTCTTGCGACCGTAATCACCGTCCACGGGATCAGCACCGACAAGTTCCTGCACCTTCTTGACAGCCGCACCCTTAGACCCGACCTGAAGCCATGGCTTCTTTCCGGGGGGAGCGGAGGGGGTCTTCTTAGCGGGAGCCGGAGCAACGGCCTTAGGCGGTTCACCCAGAAGACGCTTCATCGTGTCGATGTAGTACTGAGGGTCGTCTGCCTTGTCATTGCTGACCTCGACATGGACCCAGTCTCCTCCGGGCGCACCGGAGAAGGCAGGCTTGCTGTACACCTGCCAGTCAGCCCGGTCACACTTCCAACCACGACCGTGGGGCGCAGGGTAGTAATCGAAGATCGCCTCAACGAAGAGAGCGTCCGCATTAGCGGCAAGGAAGTCCATCATCTTACAGGCGGCTTCATAGTTGCCGGGGCCACGATACGGTGCGCCTCGCCAACTAAGGTCCCCCGCCCTGCCCGTCGCATGAACGGAGTAAGACGACTTCCCCCTCTTCTTACGTACGCCGAAGGTCCCGTTATTCCACAGGCCAAAGTGGGCTTCTAAGAGATCGATAAAGGTCTCAAAGCCCGCTCGCTTGCCTCCGGCAATAACGTCAAATCCGGTGTACGGACGGCCCATGATCAGCCCAGACGGACAGCCGAAGCCGACTTGTCGCCAACCTTGCTGGCGGCGAACGACTTCACAAACGAGAGGACACCGGCAGCGACAGCGGCCTTGACAGCGTCAGCAATGTTCACCGACAGGATGTCCAGCGCATCGGTGCCCACGAGGGCAACGAACGTCTGAGCAACGGTCGAAACCGCACGCTCGGCAGCATCCTTGAGGAACTTGGGATCAAACATATGAATACCTCCGATAGGGGTTATTACGGGTATAACCCTAGCACAGATAGGTGGGGGTTACTGGGTTTCCTTCTTGATGCGAGCACCAAGAAAAGCCTCGTCAATCTCCTCTTTCGTAAGGGTTCCGTCCATACTGGCACGGGCCAGTCTCTCAGCAACCTGAGCAACGGCCACGAACCCAGCCAGAAGAGCGGCCTTGTGCATAGCGATGTCGCCAATAATGGCGGCACCAGAAATAATGCTCAGGGCAGACGCGGTGAACGTGGCGAACATACGGATAGCCACGTCCTTGATCATGCTTGCGGTCTTTTTAGTCATCTCCATCATCCTTCATGAGTATAAACCCTGCGAGGTGGGCGACGAGGGAGATAACGCTAATCCAAAGGGCATATTTCAGAACGTCCCCGGACAGGGTGATTAGCACTAAACCGGTTCCCGAGACGGTCCAGATCAGGGCGTGGCCCTCTCTAAATAAACGCTTGAACATCAGCGTCTCCTCCTGCCACCGCCAGAGGCGGGGGCGGCTATGGACGCCGAAATGGTGGCCGTTACGGCAATTACTACCCTTCGATCCTCGACACTGATCTTAGAACCGGAAGGTATGTAGTTATCGAAAGTCCCAGAGAATACGTTGACTTCTGCCTCAAACTCTTCTTTGACCTCGTCTGGAGCGGCAGATAGGGCCCCGCTGATGACCTCTAAGGTCTCTTCGTCAAGGCTCTCAAACTCTTCGTTGTTGACCAGATCCTGAACCGCATCTACGGTTATTTCGCCATCTGTACTGAGTATTTCAGCCACGGATTCGGCAAGTTCTTGATTGCTTACCCTAGCAATCATAGCCGATGTCTTCTCTTCTTGTGCCGAGAGGGGGGCCGGATTAGTCGTAGTTGTGGCGGGTGCTGAAGAGGTGGTTGTCGGCACCGTCGTAGTAGTGGCGAGCAACGTGGTCGTAGTAGTCGTCGGGGGGAGGGTAGAGGTAGTCGGACTCAATGTCGTAGTAGTTGCGAGAGTGGTCGTGCTCGCGGGGACGGAGGTTGTCGTAGTCGGTGGTGTTGACGTGGTTGATGGCGGCGGCAACGTGGTCGTCGTCGTTGTCGTGGTTGTAGTGGACGTTGAACTCGTCGTAGAAGTTGTTGAAGAGGTCGTCGTTACGGGAGGAGTCGTCACTACCGGCTGAGGAGGGGGCTGGGACACCGCTGGCTGAGGCGGGGGCACGTAAAACGTGGTGGATGTCGTGGACGGGGCAGGAGCGAGAGACGACGTAGGGGCGACCGTCGTCGTCGTAGACGGTAATACCGTCGTAGTGGTCGTCGTAGGCGGTGCAGTAGTCGTTGTGGTGGGCGGTACCGTCGTCGTAGACGTAGATGTCGTCGTCGGTACGGACGTAGTAGTGGACGTGGTCGTCGTGGGAGGCACCGTCGTTGTCGTCGTGACAACCGTCGTTGTCGTCGTTGTCGTTGTGGACGATGTGGTGGTTGTCGTGGAAGTGCTTGTAGTCGGCCATTCCGTACTCAATTCATAGTTCTGAATGATTAATTCGTAGGTACCGTCGCCCCATTCGGGCTTGTTGCCGAGACCTAATTGGCTACAACAATAGCCCGCCAGAATGGTGTAGGTGTCCGGTTGTAACTCTTGGACAATCTTTGACGAAACGCACTGGTCAGTGGCGTTGTGGTTACCGTCATCGTTCTGCGCTACCAATGTCCCTGCTGAGTTGTACAGCCACAGATACGGGTCAGCAGTCACGCTCCCACATGGTTCATTGGAGTTCCCATATATGTATACGGTCTCTGTCTGTGTGACTGTGAACTCCCACTCAGACTCTTGAGTGACGGTATATGAGGCCGCTTGAGCGGTCGACGGCATGATCAAGGAAAATACCCATATCAATGCTGGTAAATAGGTAATCCTGAAACGCCGCATACGGCCTCCTCAGGAGACCATTATACGATATTTAGGGGAACCAAGGAGTCCAACCAGAGTTCTCCCACAAAGCAAGTGACGCTGTTAGGGAGATTCTTGGGGCATACAACTCATCGCAATGGTCAAGGATGTCATGAGTCTGGAGCCAGCCTCCCGGCCAGTACTGCGTCGGCTTACACCAGAACTGGTTGATCTGTGTCAGCCCGTTGCTTCCGCCCATCGGGTCATCGGGGTTGTGCTGATCGGGCCTGCAACGTGATTCACGGAAGATCACATAGGACAGTTTCGGCAGTTCCTCTTCGGGCCATCCGATCTCACGGGCAAGAGGCATCCACTCATCGCACCGCCAATCGGGTGCTGATTCCCGATACGGGGCTGGCGCACGAACCGTATCACGAAGATACGGTTCGCGCCTCTCATCTGCCCACACCGGCTCGGGGCGGATGCTGTAGATCTGGACAGAGCGCACAGGTTCTGGTGGTGGGTTAGCGGGGAGTTCCCAGTTGTGGGGAGGAATGAACTCCTCAGGAACTCCCACGCTGGCCCCCGTCTGGGGCAGTGAAAGGGTGACAGCGGCAGTAGCCGCAAGGATAAGGGAAAGAAGACGGCGCATTGGGATACCTCCTCGCTCATGTCTCCGAGCGTCCAGTATACCACTATGTTACGAAACGATGTCAAGCACCCCTTAGTGAGCCTTAATTTGGAAGTTCACCGCCAAGTGAGCGTTCGTCACGTCCACGCTCGTACCAGAACCGGTGTTACCAGAGTTACCGGCGTGATTAGTGACACCGCCGCTAATGGTGATGGCCGGGTCTGTGTAGCCCGAGTTGAACGCCGGAATATTGACAGTGTGACTATGGTTACTAATAGTAAGGAACTGGCCTTCAATATCCCCACCGTTGCCGAAGCGGTACGCTCCGCTGCCCACTTCATACAGATAGTTAGTTCCGTCCGAGTGAGTCGACGTAGTGGTACTAGGCGGATCAACGGAGTGTCTGTGCTGACTTTGGTTTGCTGTAAAGTTGTCAGCGTGACCGTGGTTGATTGAGTGGTTGTGCGCTGGGAGATTTGCTGTAGCAAGGCTGACCGAGTTCGACCCTCCCAATACCCCAAGAGTGGTAACACCAGAACCCTCTAAAGTCCTGTTAGTCATATTGGGGAGAGTAAGCGTTGTTCCAGACTTCCAAGAAGCAGGGGACACTTCCCACAACGATGGATACAAACTGGCTGCTGATGCAACAGAACTACCATCAAGCATCAACCAGCCCGTGTCAGCGGTGGTACGAATAGTCGCTGAAACAGTACCGGCAGGAACTAGTAGGTTCTGTATAGCAGCGGCTAATGACTCTGCTGCCGAGGGTGCTCCTGCTGAGGACTCTATCCTACGAATGTCGTACAGCCCTCGTAGAGCGGCTTTAACGCTATTGGTGTACGTATCCTTTGTTTGGAACACGTACTTATAGAGGGGGCGCATCTCCACAATAGGCAGATCGGTAAGGTCTAGCGAATTCCAGTCAACGGCCTCAGCGTCACCGATGTTGAGGTACTGGTCTTGGCCCATGATCGCCAGAACTGGGTCGTTGAGGTTATTCGTAGCAACGATCCATGCAATACCAAACTTATTGGTATCGATCTCAGTGAGGTAACTCAGATCACCAATTGAGTTGTAGTAGGGGCGGTTAGGACCAGACTTAAAGGGGAAGTTCGTGGCGGTGTTCTTTACCCACCCGTAACTCTCCTTGTAGAACACCGGGATCTCAGCGGGGGCCTCTAGGAATTGCTCCCACGTATTCGCTGTCGGCGTAGCGGAGTTGATGATGTCTACCTGAAGATCCTCGTCAAAGAACGTACCAACGGGGTTGCCATTGCCGTACATGCCCCAATAGCAGTCGCCGTCTAGCGACCCGTCGCCATCAATAATGAACTTGGTCGGGTCCAGATCAAACCCGTTAGCAATAGCGGCACCCCGCGTCCGGTGCAGGTACTCGTGGGTCTGCCAGTCAAGGACAATGCCATGGCGCTCGTCAGCAAAGAACTCGGCCTTCTGGGTAGTGGCGTTCCAGTAAACGTACGCGGTTGGGCAGTCCTCGTCCCAGACAAAGTAAGAGGTGCGGTACTGTAGCGCCCCGTCAGGATCGAAGTAGATGTAGTACAGGTCCGTGGAGTCGGGTACCGTGACTGTCTCTAACTCGGTTTTGTCGTATTTAGTGCCCTTACACCACACGGTGTAGGAGTCGCCTACCGGCTGTATCGAAAAGGTACGAGTGCTGTCATTAAATGAAACTGCACTATCAGTACGCTCTTGGTGCCCCATCGGCTCACCTGTGGCGGCGGGAACTCCTGCGGCACCGCCCCCACCAGCGCCGAGGGCTGTCAACCAGAGAAACTGTGTTCGATCATGGGACACAGCAATGAATGTCGAGGTGCCCTCTGCTGGGACGTTCCACACACCGCCACTCTCGGTCAACCCAGTATTCGGGATGTAGACGACGCTCTCGGCCCCCAACAGCGTGGGTACACGGACCTGAGCAAACCCAGTCGTCGGGTCCGACCAGTGGACTATCGCTCGGTGTAGTTCAAAGTCAGGAGTACTCATTGACTGCCTTGCTCTCCGCTAACCAACCACTCTTGTTTGAGTACACCGTCTTGGGGGGCGTACGGAACGACTCAGTATTCGTGAACTTCAACTCCGAGTTGAAGTTCTTAGCCAACTCTAACTCGGTATGAAAGGCGCTGGTATGGACGGTGTGCTTCACGCTTCGCACATACCAGAATCCGTCAAAGTCAGCGTTGTAGTTGTCCACGCTGACGATACCACCGGGGACACACCCAGCGACCCCTAGCACACGAGCCGTCGCATAGTAGTCGTACTTTTCCTTTGATACTGCCGAGATGCGGCGAGCGGCCTCTTCAAAGTTGTCCACGTACTCAGCGACTCTGTTCGGAAACCGAGGAACACCGTTATTGGTGGGGGCAACTGTTCTGGAGTTCACGTCGAACATACCGTTATCAGGGTTCACCACGGTAACGATGCTCTCCTTGTACTCGCCATCGATATGGCGCTTAGAGAACGACCCATCAAACTCCAGAATCTGACCGGGCGCGGGGCTGATGCTGTTGTTCGTTTTCTTCCGCATGGTGCTCAGCACGTGATATGAGGTCCTACGACTCAGCGCCTTATGCGGGTCATAGATATGCATGTGCGTACCATGAACATTCACGCTGTACCCAAGCAACTGTGCGTACCTCGATATGAACTGCCAGTCAGACTCGTTGGTCTGAAGGAGCGACTCGTGGATTGCCGGGTCGGCAGCAACGTCAAGACTAAAACCGTATTTCTGACACAGTTCCCTAGCGATATCGCTGAGGCGGTAGTTGGCCCACACCTTGCTGGTTGCGCCACGCATGATGTACGACACTCCTAGACATACGATCTTCGCCTCTTGGAACGGGCTGTTGTTCATCAACCCAAACTCGGTGCGGGAGGCGGGGCGGACATCCTCAACATAGCCGTGGAACTCCTGATAGAAGTTGCCGCCTGTGTGGATCTTGGCATAAACGGGCTTGTTGTAGTAGTCCGTGATCGCACGAGGGGGAATACCTGCGATATCAAACACGAGAAGATCGTGCTGGTTTTCCGCTAGATGCAGATCTACTTTATTGATAGACGAATAATCCACTGCGACATTGGCAATGGTTATCTCTAAATCAGGCGATAGTCCGTAAGGACTCTTCTGAATCATAACGGAATCCTAAGTACCGTCCCAACTTCGATATCTAACGGAAACTTGATCTGCGGATTCATGTCCGCTAATTCCCAGAAGCGCTCAGTAGTGCCGAGAATTCTGGCAGATATGGATTCAAAGGTGTCACCTTCACGCACGGTATACAGCGTGTAGTTAGGGGCATTTAGGTCACCACGAACGGCTTCCTGCCCGGAGTCGGTGAGTTGATAACGAGAAACTGCGCTGTAAATAGCCATAATGAATCCTTAGAGAGCCAATGGTCCGCTTGAACCACCGCCATCGCCGCCGCCAGTGTTAGTACTGCCGTTATCCCCCGGAGGAAGTGGGTCATCTGGGCTGGGCCAACCGTCAAACCGCATAGTCTTAATCAGCCGGAAGTTAGTGCCCTTATAGTTGGGGACTAAATAATCCTCGACAGTTTTGCGCTCGGTAAGCCCATCGATACTCACCGTCACCGTGAGGCGAAAGCGAACAGCAAAGTAGAAGAGGTCGTTATTGGGGTGCGCCCCCTCGTCATCCTCTGACGGGCCGGTGGACTTATCAGTTTGTCCACTGCCAGAAATACCACCACGTTGCTTGTCGCTAGTGCAGGCCCAGTCAGCCATTCTCCGCCACTCTTCACCGTTTGTAGCCTCAATAATGCCGTCTTCTCTAACGTGGTCTGCACCAATGTTGAGGTGGAATAATTTGGTTACTGTGCGGAATTCTCGGTCATTTCCGTCACTGTCCGGCAGAACTTCGTAAGCGCTAACGCCAATGGAAGTGGTAGTAGAGGATGAAAGTGCATCAAATAGATCTTCGCAAACTCCGCGAACATTACCCGGTAATGGGTTGGCGTTTTCCAGAAGCGCTGGAGTGGGGGCGGCGGATACCGCTCCTCGTAACCTAGCAAACAACGTAGAGTTTGCGTCTTTGAACGTATCGGTATACCTGTAACCGGTCACCGACCCAGACACCCCAACCGAGACGTTGCGCCCGTTCTCTTCCATAAGGGCTAACAAACGGCGATGTTGCTGCTCGCCGTCGAATAGCACCTTGACGAAGAAGTCAAGGTCCTCAAGGTTCCTGTTAGAGATAGAGGTAACGCCAATGTCTTTAGAGACGAAGCGATCCATCGACACTTCGTTGTCATTCCAGTTCCGATCCCTATCGCCGTTGTCTCCAGCGGTACCCCCCTCACCAGAGGTGACCACCATTCTGATACTGGTCAGGTCGTCAGTCAGCGCCTGACCATACGCCGCCAACTCATCTCTAGTGGGCTGTTCTGGCTCAAGTTCTTCCAGAGCGCGTAGGGCATACGTGAAGTATGTGTCTTGCTTGGCGAATCCGATGTACTTGGCCTCAAACAGCACCTGCACAGAGCACTGCATGGGAACCATGGACGCAGTGAACTTAGAGAACATGATGTTGATGTCCTTGACCAGCCCCTCAACTATGTACAGCGAGGAAAAGACAACCCGAACGGGGAGCGGCAGGAGGAAGGCACTGTTACCCAAGTTGTACTGCATCAGGTCTTCAATGCTCGTGGTAAACGCCCCCATGTCGTAATCCTCGGCGCTTTCCGAATCCTCAGCCAATTGTTGGTTATACGCGGCAATGGCTGACTGCTGGAGGTACTCGGCCATGGACTCGTTCACGCCCACACCAATAACCTTGAACAATGCGCTTAGGTCGTGCAACACGCCGATATTGCTGGGGCTGGAGTTCTCCCACGGGTTATTGGGATCGATCTCATCCGTGCGCTTCCAGTTGTTGATCTCCATACTCCGGTCGAAGAAGAGATCGAAGGAGAACGTCACGTTGCCGAACATCGGCTGTGCGTACTGGGCTGGGTCCTGCTGTAAGAAGTTCAGAACCTGCGTGTTCTGTTGAACAGACTGCACGATCTGCGAGGGGTTGAACTGGAACTGGCACTTGTTGATGGGGAAGTTCTCACGGTTATCACCGAAGGCAACAGACCTGATATACCCCCGCTTGAGGATATGGACCTTTTCGCCATCCATAATGCGGACGGCACGGTCGGGATATATAAAGTTATCGTTATCTGATCCGCTAACCGCATAGCCAGCGCGGGTAGAACGGGTGGAACGGAGGTTCTCACCAGAGGAGGACTTGGATAGACCGAACCACTGGTTAGTACGGTAAGACATCAGGCAGTCCTCAGATCAAGCATGTCGACTTCTTCCTTTATCATCTTGCTGACTGTGTGGGCGATATTACGCAGATCAGGCGTTGCGGGGGCACCATTGAAGTTGATGACGGGGGCCACGTTGATGGTAGGCGACGATGTGATGTGCGTAGTCGTAGAACGTGACTGCTGTCCGTTAGTACCGCCCCCACGGCTGGGGGCATACGAAGCGTCGATCATTGGGTCGCCGCTGTACAGTCCGGCATCCTTGACGATTCGGAGCGCCTCGTCGACATTGGTATTGTAGGTATTCGATTCGCCCTTATATGCGCCCCAGTCGTGCAGCGAGCCGCCACGAGCCTGATACAGCGAGAACGCAGCACGCATATTGGTAGCAGGATCGTACAGATCCTCGTTCTTAGAGATACCAAACTGCCGCAAACGATTAACGCCCATCTGACCGAGCATGTTGATCTGCATCAGGCCGTAGGAATCGTCTTGGGTTGCGCGGTTGGGGTTGTAAGCGCCAGTGCGCCACCCACTCTCACGCTTAGCAATAGCCACAACGGCTGCGAGATCATCTCCACGGAAACCAGCGTTGTAGGCATACCGGGCAACTTCTTCACCGGTAAGTTGCCTGTTGTTCATGGGGGCCGTGGTGCGGCTTTCCCCAGATGAAGCCCCAGAGGGGCCACTGGCATACATTCCGGTGTTGCCAGCCGCCAACATGCGCGTGAGACCCATTGCCCGGTGAGCCTCCAGCATTTCGGAAATAGATCTGCCAGTTACCCCGATCATGGTCGATCCAGAGGCTATAACAGACCCTGAGTGCCCCTCAGCAGCGTGACCTTCAATAGCGGTACCCGAATCAGCGCCAGAAGAAGCGCCGTCGGTACCCCAAGGCGCTCCCTGCCCCTCATACTTTGCTCGGGAGTTGGGGAGATCCGAAGGCTGAACGTGCCACGGCTCGTTATTGACACCAGCAAAGTGCTTGAGGCCGAACTGTCCGGCGTTGGCGTTCATCCACTCAAGGTCACCAACCATGTCCACAGCGAGGCCGATTTCGTGCATGGACCTACCGGGAGGGGCGGCTGGAGCGCCGCTGACGTGCTTCCAATACTTGCCATCCCAGAAGATGTCGGTCTTCTCAGTGGTGGGCTGATAGCGGCTACGGAACATCTGCTCCTGCGACTGGGGGGAGCGGTAGCCCCCACCGATACCGACGTTGGGGTTAGCCCGCATCATCCGCAACAAGCGGTCACGGAAACGTGGCTTGATCTTCTGGAAGTCGGGCTTAGTCTTAAGTTCTGATAGGGATATGCGGTTGCCCCCATACCCGTACGGAACCATGGTGGTGTCGTCGTTTGCTGAACTGGTGGTGTTTTGCTGCGCAGAGGGAGTTCCCATACCCTCCGCTTCTGGGTTGGGGGGATCGCCTAAAGCGCCCAACAACCCACCTGTAATCATCATCGGAACGCCGAAAGCGGCACCACCGGGAACTAGTGATAACGCCCCACCAGCCGCGAGTAATGGGGTACTTAGAGAGGCGGCAGCACGCTGGAAGGGGCGAGTGCTGGTACGTGCCCCGATAATCCCGCTGAGTCTGTCCTCAAGACTGCCTAATGCCTCGATGAGTTTCTGGTTGCTCTTTTCCAGAGAGGCCATGTTGTCAATCTGGCGACGCATGAAGTTCTCTTCACGAGCACCCTGTACACGAGTAGTCTCTTCCTGCTGGGTGGCGAGGTTGTCCTCAATACCCATCATCTGCCGCTGACGGGGGTCAGAGGGGTCGTAGAAGCCCTTACCGCCCTTCTCTCTAAACTGAATCTGCTGTTGAGCGTACTGAAGGATGGCGGTCTGTGCTTCATCGCCAAGGCCCATGTCAGCCATGCGGGCACGAGTCACCGAGCCGGGAAGCAAAGCGCTACGAGCAATAGCAGGATTATCCAAACCGAGTTGACGGACCAAGTTCTGACGGGTCTCTAGGGGGTCCCTCATGCCCCCACCGATGTTGTAGGCGTTAACTCCCGCCATAAACAACATTCGGTTAGCCACCTCAGGATTCATGAGTTGCTGTTGTTCGGTGAGGATGTCCTGAGTGCTACGGCTGAAGCCGGACGAGACTCGGAGGGCCTCGATAGACCGGGCTAGATTGGCATTAGCAGTTACACCTGTCGCAGCCTGAAACTGCATCATGGCGTTTACGCCGTTCTCTCCCAGACGGTAATTCGTCAAGGGGCGGCGCATGTTCTCCATGACCTGCATCTGCGACATGCCGGTCATTTGCTGCGTTAGAACATTCAGCCTGTCAGCAGAGGTTGCGTAACTGATACCCCTATCAATACGGGCATCCATATTCTGCACGAGGGGTCTAAGCGTTTCACCGATGGCCTTTGCGATGGCTGCGGCACCTGCTGCTCGGCCAGCACCGCCACCGGCTCGGTTCAGGAAACCACCTGCGGCACCGCCCCCACCACCGGCATCCCCGGCTTCCTGTACAGGCGCTGCCGCCGGAGTGATCTTGGAAAACCCTCGCTCAACCGCGTTGCCACCACCGCCGCCTTTACCGGCCATGATCCCCTGAACATTGCCAGCGGCCTTAGCGAGTTTCTCCATCTCCTCGCGCCACTGCTTAGTTAGGTCTTTGGCATCCTTGAGATGCTGCTTAAGTTTGCCTAACTGGTCAGTGTCGATGCGAAGACCGGCGCGTACCTCAGAGCGCAGGCGGCTATGGTTGCCGCCAATAACCTGTTCTCCAACCCGTGCTTCGGGCCCTTTAGGAGTGTCCATGCACGCCTCCGCTACTGATTACGCCACTTCGCCATACGATACCAGAAATCGCGTTGGCGAACGGTCATTGATTTGATGTCGTGTAGACCAAACCCTTTGTATGCGGTGGCTATTGTTTCGTATTCCCAGTATAAAAGTTTCAGACTAACTGAGTAAAAGGGAGACCCAGTCGAGCAGAATTGGCATATCTTCGCCGCAACTTGCACACTGAGTATCCACCTCCCCCATCTTCGGCCCGATCTCAACAGAGAGAAGGGCATTGATCAACTTCTTACGGTCAGCCAAGTTCAACGAACGTGCCCACTGAACCGGGTTTTCGGGGGCCTGCCCCTCCGGCCACACTGAGCACCTCGCCAGCATCATGGTATTGAGTTCGGCATCCGTCTTGGCATCTTTCTGGGCGGCAACCGTGTCCTCACCATTAGGCAAACGCAGAACGATGTTTCCCTTAGAAGTTTCGACCTTAATACCGTCTCGGAGATCAAAATCGGGGTACGTAATTGGGAAATCCTTATCGAGTTCCAACTCAACATCGTTGATGATCCCACAATGCGGGCAGGCGATCTTGATCATTCTGGTGTCGCCGTAGGTAGCCCGAACAATCTGGAGATACAGGTAATCCCTATCTCCCAGAATCAACTTGTCCACAATCTTTGTGGAGTTGTTGACCTGAATACCGCCGACTCGGAGGAGTGCTCGACTGAGCAGGGCGCTCATGTACTCAGAGTACATAAGTCCCTTCTTGTTCTCAATCGAAGCAAGGTACTCCTCGTCTTCGCCATTGAGTTCTCGGATCTCGGCCTCAGTATGCCAAACGCCCCCCTCATCGTTTGACTCATACAAACCTCGCATAAGTTCGACGACGGTGTTGGGGGCGTCCGACATGGTAGGAACCGGGTCAGAGATGGCCTCGTTGATACGTGCGGCTTCAGCCTGCTCGCTCATGTTGTACTCCTAATTGTGTGGATAAATATGTTACGAAATGTTGCTGACCGAGGACAGGTCAACCGTGCCGTCCGCCGAGGAGGCCCACTGCACAGCGAATCCCTCGTGGTTCAGCACGATCTGCTGAATCAGGATCGAAGAGTCACCAGCATTGAGGTCTCCCATCGAGAACGAAGCGGGCCAGCAGTTGAACAACTTGTAGCCTAACTTAATCGCACCAGCGGGGGTGGGATCGCTCTCGGAACGCCCCGGCTGGGCGTAAGAACCCGCCGACACCGGATGGTCGTGGACGGTGACGACAACGTCGCACCGGTAGTCGTTGCTGCCCGACTGCGAACCCTCGTCATCGAGGCCACCCTGCGCCCACGAGTGCATGAACTGCTGCCACTTGTAGAGGGCATCCTGATCGGCAAAGACACCCTTGGTAAGGGTGACGGGGCCGTAGTCAGACTGTCCAACCATCTTATGCGGATGGGTGTTCATGCCGCCCTCGCGGTAGGCAATCATCTCATTCTGGACAGTCAGACCAGAGACCACCGAGAACCCCAACTTGGGGAGGCTTGCGCCGATGAGGTCATTGAGGCGGGAACCCGACTCAGGCTGGATAATGACCTGAAACTTAAAGTTCCTAAGCGGGTCGGTTGCTGCTGCTCGTGCCATGGGATATTACTCCTTGGATTATCAGAGAGACTCGACGGCGTTGTTGCCGCCAGTCCACTGGCTGAGGTTGATAACAATGAACTCGGCGGGGTACTGAAGCGCCACACCGACCTCGACGTTCACGATGCCCTGATCGATAGTCGTCGTGGTGTTGTTGGTGGAATCGCAGACCACGAAGAAAGCCTGCGAAGCGTTGGTCCCAACCAGACCGCCGGAGCGGTAGAACTCCGAGAGGAAGCCGGAAACAACGACGTTGATACGCGCCCACAGGTTCGCATCGTTAGGCTCAAAGACAGCGAAGTCAGTCAACTGCTTGAGCGAGTACTTCAGGTAGTTCAGGGTACGGCGCACCGGGATGAACTTGTCCGAGGTAGCCCGGGCCAGCGTACGAGCACCGTAAACCACGACGCCCGCTCCCGGCACAGCCTTGAACGAGTTGACGTACGGGTTACCGTCGTACAGCGTCCCGATATCGGTATCAGACAGCGGAACGGCGAGACCAAGAGCGCCACGGATATCAGCGTTGTATCCAGCGGGGGCCTTAGCGACGGAGCGCTGAACCTCAGTGCGGACCATCAAACCGGCGATAGCGCCACCCGGGTAGGTGGTGCGGATCGCGGCAGGACCAGTCTTAGCCGGATCAACCATCTTGAGGGCCGGGGCGTAGTGGGCGGCGTAGCCACCGTTCGACAGACCCGAGAAGTTCGACGCAACCGTCTGAAGATCGCTCAGCGTCTCCGAGGTCTTGTCGGGGTCGATGATGACGAACGAGTCACCACGGGCCACAGCCTTGTTGATGATCGGAGTAAGCGCCGTGGTCGAGGTCTGACCAACAGCGTTCATGATCAGGTTGCCCGGAAGCGGGTCAACCTTGTCAGCGGCACCAGCGAAGTCCTGCGGTCCGACGACTCCCTCAGTACCGCCCGAGAAGGTGGCGACATTGTCAACCTCGGTAATCCACGCGAGGCTGGCATCGGGAGAGGTCGTCGAGACGCCGCTGACCGTGATGTACTTGCTGTAGGTGTTGACGACCGTAGCGACGTAGCGGTTGCCGTCGGGATCAAGGGTGACCTCAGGCCAACGCTCAACTTCCACACCACCGAGATTCACGACAACGGTGAAGGTACCGTGGGCCGAGGCGGTGGTGTCAACCAGACCGGCAGCAATGGTGACCGTAAGGCTGTTGCCCCACGTACCGTTGCTGATAGCCTCGGCATCGAAGAGAGCGGCAGAAGCCGATCCCGAGCCGTTCGGGTAGTAAGGAACGTCCAGCGACGCAGCCGCATCGGGGGTCACCGAGTCAGCGGTGCCACCCTCGCTGTCGTAGGTTCCAACAACTCGGACCACATGGCAGGCACGCCCACCATTGGCGAAGAAGTGGTAGACGGCGTAGCCGAGGTCGTAGGCGTTCTTGAGATCACCGTACGTGCGCTTGTAGGTAGCCCAATCGGTAACGAGGGTCGCAGTCTCGGGGCCGCGCTCCGCAGCGCCGAAGAACACAGCCGAGGTGCCTCCAGCGACGGAGGGGGTCAGGCTGGCGAGGGTGCCCTCATTGACGTAGACACCGGGAGTTGAGTAGGTAGGCATTTAGAAATCCTCCGAGAAAGAAGTCGATAAAACGTCAGAAACCGAGTAGTTGTCACCTAGTGAGCCATTTACCGAGAGGACCCGCTTGACAGACACCAAGTCTGATTGCGGAATCTCTGCATTGATTTGTACTGTTACGACCTTGCGGAATATACGCTTTTTATAGCCAGATTCTTGATCTAGCAAATCTGCTGACCGCCAGTCTAGTATATCGCAGCGCCTAATGGTGCCGTCTTCGGGGATTTCAATGAAACCCCGTCGAAATGGGAAAACGTAACGGAGCAGGGCAGCGGTCAATTCCCTGTCATGGCGCTGGCTCCGACAATAAGTGCTGACCTGATACATGAGGTTGACGGGCACTAATTGGTCTGTGTAAAGGTACGTCTCGTCCCCGCTCCAATACTCCTGCATGTCACTAGCGTTCATTTCAGAAGGAAAGTAGGTCAGGCTAGACGAGTCGTTAGAGGAGTAAAGAGGGGGCGCGGAAGCACCAGCGACGTTGGTGTAGTAGTACCTGCGCTCAGATTCTTGACGATCCCGGGCATATGCGATATCGAGTAATTCGATAGTCGCAAAGGGGTAGTGCTTCTCAGTCTCCGCTTCGGGGTACCGGAAGAAAACCTGAAGGGGGCGCTGCATATCCCTATCATCGGATACATACAGAGTGGCGAGTCGCTGTTTAAGCGCTGCGTCCTCAGCAAGGGTAAAGCCGGGATTAGGCAATCGGCACCTCCACAGCGATCCTCGTGCTCAACTCCTTGGCTATATCTCGGGCCTTATTAGCGGCAGTTGCGCGGATAAGCGGAGACGGAGGCTGCTCAGGGGTGCCGAACTCCAGCGCCAGCACTTCATCTTCTTGCGCTCCCGAATAGTAGAAACGAATGTCACCGGCATCAGCCTCAACTGCCAAACCGCTAGCGTAAACGCTCCAATCAGAATCAGATAACGCCTCATCTTGGAACTCTGCGGTGGCTTCGACCATCAGATCGTCGATGTGGTCCATGAGCACGTCGATAAAGGTGTCCGAGAACTCATCAGAGGCAGAGATGGTAGAGAACTCTCCCGATATAAACGGCTTACTAGAACCAAAGGATGCAGCAGGTTGAGAAGCCGCCATGGCTTTCCTCCGTGGTTCTAGGCGTTTTGAAGCGGTAACACGTAGCCAACGCGCATCGGCTACATCCCCATGCTACACCTAACTAGGAAACGATGTAGGCCAAGGAAGGCTTGAAGTACGAGGATTTCGGGGGCCGTTGTCGAACAGGAACTCCTGATCCAAGAAGATCTCGTACGCCTGAACCACGAGGATCGCTTCCGTAGGGATACGGCCCCTAGCCCGATAGTCGCTTACCTTGTAATACCTACCGTCGTACTCCAGCACATCATTGAGGTGAGCGTTATATTCGTCAGCACCTTCCAGACCGCAAGAAACGGCGTCCTTGTAGAGGATCGTCGTACGCAGATTCTGCGTGGGCTGACGACCGTCCTCAATAGCACGGTACGTGTCTTCTACCTCTTCGATGTAGATAGTCGGAATCGTGATAGCGGGCTTGTAGTTACGACCACCCGACCCGGGGACGCCCTCGTCGTACACGTCGTCGTAAACGCTATACCCGCCCTGAAGGGGCTGGAACTGGTACCAGATAACGGTTTCCCCGGCTTCGCGGTTACGCCTGCGAACGTGCTTGTTGATCAGGCTCAGTTCTCGGCGGGGGTCCATCAGTAGTACCCAGTCGACAGGTACCCGGTCGGCGGCTCACCGTCAACGTAAACCTCTTCACGGATATCGTCCGGCAACTCCTCGATATCAATAACACCGTCATCGATCTCGGGGTAAATACGTTCGATGGGGCCGTAATCGCCAACCTCACGAGGCTTGTAGAGCGGCACCAAACGGTTGGTGGTGCGGCTGACGCGGCGGAGGTTGACGACCTCCAGACGCTCCAGCCCGATGTTGAGGGCCTGAGCGCGGCGGTTGTACTCGTTGGTCCAGTAATCGAGCAGGCTGGACACCATGCGGTAACGCTGAGATGACTGAATATGGACGGACTCGGATGTAATTACATCGATGTCGCGGCTGTACTCAGAAAGCAGCCCCCACAACGCCTGAACGAGGGTATGAATACCTATGACATCCGCAACGGCGGGGGCCATGTTCGCCAACGGCACCTTGAGATTGTGCGTGTTGAGATTGATAGCCATATCGGCGTAGAAATCCAGATCCGACGGCAGCAGCCATTCGTAGTAGTAGCCGTCCACCATAAGCGTGGCGTTGTTCGGCAAAGCACTACCAAGCCGTATCAAACCGTTACGGTCATCCAGCGTGTACGCAACTGACGCGGACGTTGATCCACCTTGCGGGGTGTAGGCCACCCAGAGTGTGTCAGCCTCCACGTTGGGCTTACCCAAATCATAGGTAATGCCCATGGGGACGAACGTCTGCTGGAACGGCTTCTTGAAGTCTCGCAGATAGTTGCGGGCAATAGTAACGATCTCAGCCTTAGTAGCCATCAGGCATCCCTAGTGAAGTACAAGGTCACCGTCAGGGGGCCGCTATCTCCTGTGTCTGCCGAATCGATATCAATTGTGATCAGTGCGTCATCTGCGATGGCCGGGTCTGATATGACAGCCGCCGCAGCAGCCGAGGTAGAACTGGACTCTCCAGCATCGATAGTCAACGGAGTGCTGAGGATACTGCTACCGGACTCGTTGATATCGATACTGATAGCCGACGTTGCGTTGCTGCCAGAGTTCAAGCCAGCACGGACCTCAGTGAGTAACGCCCCATATGGCATACGGAACACCGCCGCCCCAACCTGACTAGCAGGGAGCGATCCCGACCCCACCAGTTCCAGAGTCACAGTCTCCTCAAGAGCCTCGTCAAGAAGTGAAGTACCGCCCACCGTGTCGGCCTCCACACCATGCGCGGATCGGATAATCCAGCGGACATACGTAGATGCGGGGACGTTACTAAATGACTGGGTAGAACCGGTCTCAGTTGTAGAACCAACACTAGGAGTGCTGGTGGTAGTGGCTGACTGGCTGCTGGTCGTAGTTGGGCTAGGAGCACCAACACTCACCGTATGGCTGTGCGCCCCAGCAGGGTCGGTATTACCATACTCGATGCTTCTAGCACCAAAACCACTATTAGTACCAGCGTTACTGCCTGACTTGAACTGCTGAACATCTTGATACCTATGCTGGTGGTTTGGTGCAGTATCTGCCGTACCAGTATGACTATGGTTGATGGAGTGGGTGTGTGAAAGCGTGTGGGTATGGTTGTTCAGCCCGTGGCTGTGAGCAGGCAGATTATCGATATCCAGAGTCGTAGTGTCGCTACCTATTGGGGTACCGACCAAGTTGATATCCGTAGTGCCTTTGAGGCTCTTCCCGTTCAGGTTAGGAACATTGAACGACGAGCCAGAACCACCGTGGGTGTAGCCGTACGCGGCGAACAGGGCTGGGTAATCAGTAGTCAGCAGGCTCTGTCCGTTGGCCTCAATGAAGCCTGATGGGAGCGACCCCTTAGAGGGCCACGCTACGACGGCACCGATAGGCAGATGGGGACCGATGTTACGGGCCAACTCATACCACTCACCGTAGATACCCTTGACGTAGACACCCGATGCCGTACCGCTGGGGGCAACCTTGCGGTAGAACAACCGCCCCGCATCTGCCACAGCAGAAATGCTGACCTCAGACTCAGGGGCCGAACTGCTCTGATCGAAGATCGCTGAACTCTGGAACGTACGCTTGTCGGCAATACGTGACGTGGTGATGACCTGCGTCCCCTGC
>Ga0208917_1000095_pt1 | contig 40301 bp, 56 predicted proteins | sample DEB08_DNA_10_FD_185500 | JGI IMG/M metagenome (GOLD analysis project Ga0208917, IMG submission 185500) | Aqueous microbial communities from the Delaware River and Bay under freshwater to marine salinity gradient to study organic matter... | ecosystem: Environmental > Aquatic > Marine > Coastal ...
TTATTTCCCAAGTGCCGCCACCGTGTTCCCACATACCACCCCATATAAGGTAGTTATTACCATCGAACATTGTTTCTCCCATGCGACAATCACAATTAGGAATTTGGTTCATATTACCGGCGTTGTTGTTCACCTTGTTTTCTCCGTCAATTTTAACGGCGAAACCATCAAAAGGTGATCCCGGAGTTAGGTAATCGTAACTTGGATCAAAAGTTCCTGTTCCGGTTGGATCAAACAATAGTCCCGGAGTTGTGCCACCGCCAGAACCAAATGTACCTGTTGTTCCATTTATTCCTGCACGAACCCAGTTGTTTTCAAGTATGCCCATACCTGCTACATCTGCATTCATGCTTGATGTGTCTGCTAATGCTGTGGTTCCAAGTAGTGTTGCCATTAAACTGGCAATTATAATTTTTTTCATTGTGTATTCCTTATCTAAACATAAACTCGACGCCGGCGACTATGCCAACTCCTAGTTCGTCTCCTTTGTCTTCATATGACGGTGCGGCAAATACTCTTACATTGTTCGTGAAATCATATGTTCCTCTTACATATGGAGCAACATCCCCAAACGCTGGATAACCCGTGACCGCAGCAAGTTCTATACCAAAGTCATCAATCTCCATTCTATAACCTGTATAAAAACTTAGCCTGTCCACGCTGTTATAATAGGCACCAGCAATCGCTCCATCCTCTAGGAATCTAACGTGAGGATGTACACTATTGAAATCCCCTTCCATTCCAAAATGAGTGCTAAGTGCTAGTGCCCATACCAACTGTTGCATCAATCTTCCTCTCTTTGTTCATAATGAGAGTCGATATTGTCTGTGACCTTTCCAGCTGCCCACCAGCCAAAAGCTGTTAGGAAACCTATAACAAAGTAAACTAGTACATTTTCCAAAATCAGTGCCCTCTGTAAATATTTTTACAGAAATATTTAGTTAACAATTCAAATAGATAATGTTATAAGTTAATTTTGTGAAACTGTTATAGCACAACCTGCTGTGTTTGTACAAATACCAGTAAGGCTGTAGGTCTTGCTTGTGGCGGTGCTGTTGGTTGTTTGATTGCTGGTCACACTATAAGCACCACCGCCGTTTGTGAGATCAACAGCAAATGAATGTGCCATAGTTCCACTTTGACTAGCATCAACACTATGCCCATCACCTGTAAGCACGATGTCTGCCCATTGTTGTCCGCCGTTGCCTCTTTGGTATAAATCTACTGTATTAGAATCGCCTTGTATTTCTATGAATCCGTCGTGTCCTGCTTTGCCCATTTGCGTGTGTTCTACGGTATTGTAGTCACCATTTACTATATTTGCTAGGTGATGTGGTGCTCCGCCTCCGCCGCCTCTATTTTCATCTGTCTGATAACTGCCTAAATCATTGTTACTACCTGTAATAGTCCAGTATGCTTCATGGCCACCAGTTTCATTTCCGTCAATGGTTCCATCAGAGTGCATACCTTGATAGACTTTAACTGTATTGTCATCACCTGTTTCATTATAACTGATGTAGTTGTCCTTGCTACGCTGTTGCATCTCAAGGCTCAAGCCATCGCCACTTTGTGTGATGTAGATTTCATTACTAGAAGTTACGTTGGGTAATAGTAATGCTATTCCCGCCGCCCACACCAACCCGGTAGCCGTACGCATAAAAGCCCTCCTGTTCCATATCTATAGTATATCCATATCCTTGATCTAATGTAAGTTGGAATATGTGTTGATCACCTTCTTGCCTACGCACAACAAAATTAGGAAATGGTTCGTCATAAAAAATATTTGTTTCTGGATCAAGTCCTAAAAACTTGACATCCAATAATTCTTGGTTTTGCACATCTAATTCGTCAATCCACTGTGCTAATATTTCCTTGAGTTGACGCTCCATTTCGTCTACCCACACAGGGTTTAAATGTGTCATATTGTCTAAATCTGTTACCCAAATGTTTTTTATACCTTCTACCAACGGATCTCTATCCAGTTCATCAAACTTTAAAAAGTCAATGTCCAGTAGATTTGTGTCTGGATAACGTCTTGTTATTTCTTCTTCATACGGCGAAACTTTACGTATTATCAACATTGCTGTAAGCATATTTTCTGGTAAGTCAAGAACTATAGTAGGACCAGGTATAGCTCCTCTATGTGGCACCACAGTGGTTTGATATGCTTGGTTCATTATAACCTGTCCAACATCAGATTCTACAGATATTTCACCCGTAACACAAGCGCCACTTGCATCACAACTTGGTAACAGCGTAATCATTGATCCACCTACTTCATCTACAATCATCATAAAGTCTGTGCCTCTAACATTAATTGTAGCACTTGGTGTTCTAATGTTTACACGCTGTCTGGAATTCTTTGCTATTTGACCACTTGCATAACGCACTGCGCCTAGTGTTGCTTTCATTGACAATGCGCCAGTTTTTGTATTAGGATCATATATAAATTCGTCTATGGTCATACGTGAATGTTCGGTAACATCAACACGAGTATCGTCAATAAAGTCCATGCGCATTGAACCTTTGCCTGTGATGATCTTATCGTTCATCTCAAGGTTTAGGCCTACTTCGCCATCATACTTGAGTTGTTCACGTTCTACTACACTGCTGCCTTTGTGCTGTGCTATTTCGCCAATGCTTGCGTATACAGGGGTGCTGAGTAGTAAAGCACTAATCAGACTGCGTAATATCAACATCATGTCCATCACCCGAGAATGTAGCATCTACAGTATTATCATATATTCCACTTTGTTTGATATAGTAGTTGCTGCCGCCGCCGGTGATGTCTAATGTTACGCTATGCCCTGCACTGTCTCCATCTCCATCTTGATCTATTTCCACTACTACACCACCTTGACCTGATGTATATGTAGTTGTCGAATCTGATGATGTTGCTGTGCTTATGGTAGAATCATTATCTATTGTTACATTAACTACTGCACTTGTGCCGTCAACGTCTGTGATCAATATGCTTCCGTCGCCCTCTACTGTAAAATCAATTTGTGCACCATCAGCATCTGCTGTTTCACCAATTCTCAGCACAAACTCGTTACTGTCTCCTGTTGTGGTAATATTCAGTGTTACATTTTCACAGTTCACACCTGCTGTGTTATCACAAGTTAAATCAACTGTATTGCTATTGCCAGTAAACTGCCAAGTTCCTGTATAAGTGTTGCCCTTGATCACCGCATCAATTACATTGCTGTCACCAGTCTGTGTAATGCTGAATGTCATATCATCACCATCCAGAGTTACATCTGTTGTTGAATCGCCAAACTCGTTATTTTGGCCGTCTTGGGTAATATCCAAATCTAGAGTGTCACCAATTTGTGTGATGTAAATCTCGTTAGCGTATGCTACACTTGCGAGAAACAATGACAGGATTGCCCCGTATATTACTGCCCTCATATTATTTTTACCTCCGGCTTTCGCCAAACGTATTTATTCATCCCTCACAGTTTTATAAATACAAAGGTATTTAGTGTAAATATTTTTACAGTAAAGTGAGTATATAATGAATATAAATACTGTTATGGGTGCTTTAAAAAACGCAGAAAAAATACATCAAGAACAGCAAGCGTTCTGGGATACATTTGATAAAATTTGGCCAGCAGATAAATCAAAATCTGAACCTAAAGATAATTATTGTCTCCACGACGAAATAGACGAAATTATCTTTGAAAAGGTAGTAGAAGCATTAAAAGATTGTAATCACAATCGAACTCACACTGCTAACAAACTTGGAATCAAAAGAGAAACACTTTTGGCTAAGATGAAGAAGTATTGTCTTCTTTGAACTTCCAAAGATTTTGTTGTTCACCTTGGTAAACCAATTCAATAACTGCTGCCTCTATGGCTGCTCTGACAGCATAATTGGTTGCTTCGTTAACTGAATATCCTGTTTCAACTTCTAGAGCCTCTGTTCCTAAGTCAAAAAACTTAAACGCACTACTGCCTTGTCTAAAACTTGCTATTGACTTTTGTGCTGCTACACTAACCAACACCCTTCCTGAGCTTACACTCACAAGACGCATTGCCACAGTCACAGTATCTACTCTGTATGCTACAGATGATCCAATGCCCAAATACATAGCACCACTGCCGCCAGTTTCTATATTGCTATCATATCCAATAATGCCGCCTTCTAGAATTATACCAGCAAACTTCATTGCTGCTAGTGGTGTTGGATTATCTTTTTCGTAGTTTTCTCTTGTGTTGCGTATTAGTTGGCGTTCTTTGATAACATGATCCATACCGCCACGCTCTACAACTTCAAACCAACTGCCATTGCCTGCTTGCAGAAGTGCATCTATTACCCATGCTTCTGCACCTTGGGTAACAGCACTGCTTAAATTTGCTACATTGTCTGCTGGTTTACGCTGTCCTGTTTTGTCTGTAAATTCATAAACACCAACGGTCATTGCAGGTCCGTCTAATACCGGCAATTCTTGTAGTTCTACAGCCATAGGGTTATTTTGTATTTCAGGACCTTTTTGAAAATTTGAGGGTAGGTTTCCCTTAGCAGCGCACCCTGTAAGGATCAAAAATGATATTAATGCCAAATACTTCAAAAATTGAATTCTCCTGATCCTGGTATTGTTATTTCTGTGTAGCCATCAGGTCCGTCAATTATCAGTGTGATGCTGCCTGTGGTTTCGTCCTTTGTCCAAGTAATTGTAGCACCCTCAACCACTGTGGAGCCAGTATTTGAACACGCTGGTTGATCCTCTTCGCCACAAGCTGCGAACATTCCATCTACCAATTGTTTTGATAGAGTAGCATAGATACGTGACTCTAAATTACGTATAAACTTGTTAAGAACTGTATTTTCTAGTTCACGTTCGATACGCTCTTGCTCTCGCTTTGCTTCGTCTTCTATGTCTTTTTTTCTATTAAAAGTGAGTTGTTCAAGGCTCAGCATATGAGCACTATATCCTTGCCCGTTAAATGCCGGTGATTTAAAATTATATACAAGATCAGCGCCAGCAATCGTTGCTTTTACCATAACAAAGAAAAATACTGCGGTTACTACAAATTGTTTCATTGGATACTCCAATGATATTTATCATTCGTTCTTGTATGCCATTGTTGTAAGACGTTGGATCAGCGGACCCATTTCTACTGGGTTCCATATTTTTTCTTTTGCTGTTCCTGCGTTTGCAACACTATATCTAATTTTTAGTGCAACTTCATTAGAATTTTTATCATAGATAAACAAGTTAGGACGTTTAGTGCCATCAGACCCTTGACCCATAATAATTTTTGCATCAAGATCGATATCATTTGCTCTCAGTTTTTGAGCAAGATTTTTAAATGTATGCACACTACTTTTGCCACTCTTTTTTAGACTAATAAGTCTAACATTTTGATTACCTGAAGATCCTTGATCTGCAACAAAATCTCCAATCTTGGCAACTACGCCTGCTTCGTTCTTTGCATCTTGTCCTGCAAGTATTTCTTTTAATTGTGTTAATGCTTGAGAATATGCATTAACCCAAAAACTTGTTTTGTCTGTTATTGGGTCTGCTGGTTTTTGAATTTCAACACCAAGTGGTCCAAACAATTTCTGTGCTGCTACAACAACACCATCATTTTTCAATGCGCCGCCGCCAACTTGTCCAATTGTATCGCTGCCAGCCTTAAGACTAATGGCAAGCCCTTTGAGAGGACGCATGTTTCCTTTGTTGTCTCTAACATATGCGTCAATATCAGTTTTACGGCCTTTTTGATCGCTTAGGCCATCGCTATCAACTTTTATTAGGTCTGCTTTTCCGTTTTTGTAAAAATAATCTGCATACCTGTCAATCTGTCCACTGTTTGCATAATGCACTGCTGCCGCTGCTATGTTTGACATTTTAGGCCAAAAATCTTTTGATTGCAAAAATTGCATTGCAGGTCCACGTATTGCAACTTTAAATTCTATAGTATCTGCAACCTTGCTATTTAAATCTGTAACTTTGTAGGTTTGTTCGCCTGCTGACATAGCTTTATTTAAGGTGTTTTTTAAATCATCGATAGTGATATCTTCTACGCTATCTGCACCACGTTTTGTAAGTTTAGCAACAACGGCTGCACTTAACAATGGTTCAGCAAGGTCTCCTTTGTTTTCTGCTGTGCTACCTTTTGCACCTGCTGCATGTGTAAGACCTGATTCAATAGCACTTACACTGCCGTTTAAAGTAAATCCTTGTCCGTTTGGGCGTTTAAAAGACATTGATGTGCCACCAGTCTTACCAACTTGTATAGTTGGACCTTGAGCCTTTTCAACCCATGTAAGAGTTTCGTTAGGCTGAAAATCTGGTATTTCTTGTTGAATTAGACTTAGTAGAGCCTGACCATTTTTGCTACCCGATACATTGACTTGATGACCGTATTCATAAACGCCTGGACGGCTTATGATACTTGCTTCTATAATTTCACTATAACGCATGTTTAATTCCTAGTTATTGTTATTTATGCAAGTTTAGGAAACAACATATCTCTACAAAAAATATCTACGTCTTCTTCAGGTAAACCTAGTGATTTCATCACTGCTGGTGTGTGCGGATTTTGTTGCTGATTGTGACAGTAATAATCTTGTGCTTCTGCTACTGCTGTTTCATCACCATTGTTGTTAAATTCTTTTACTTCATCCATGTATGTGCGAAGATTATCAAGAGCAATACGAATAATTTCTGTTGCTTCTTCTTCTGTCTTAACATTGCCTGCGGCAAGCATTTTTCCTGTAAAAATATTAGTAGCCCATTCAGGCAGTTCACGTTGCTTCTCAGGAACAAAGTGTTCAACGCTATCATAATAACCTTGTATCATTGGATGATCAGGATTGCTGCTGCGACTAAAGTCATGGAATGCCCCTGTCATTTTATTTTTACCTGCAATTACATCAAAGCCGTAAATAGGAGAATCGTTGTGTAGTTGCGGGAAAATACACACATGCATCATCCAAAGACCTTTTGAATCTCTAGCATCCACTACATCGATGTGTGCCCTACGTATACTATCATTAGCCCAAACACGATTAATCCAACCACCGTCTGGGCGATTGAAATACTCCAACCCATCTTCTTGTATTTCTGTTGCTTGTTTTTCAAAGATTTCGATAATCGTGTCTTGGCATTCAATTAATTTCTCCCAAATCATACTCATGCGTCTAACTCCTCAAAAAGTTGCATTGCAAACTCAAAACAAATATTTGCTTCATCTGCCATTGAATCGTTAAGTTTTGCTCTTACAATAGTTTTTAATGTTTCAACATCTGTGAATTCATACATCTTGCCGCTACCAGGATTGCGCTTTGCAATCATTTGTCCGCCATACATGTCACCAAAATGTCTGACATAAATGTGTGCTAATACATCTTGTGGATTGGTTAAGCCAATTACATGATCGGCATATTCTGCAACAACAGGACATAGTAAGTCGCTAGTGCGTTTAATTTCATATTGGTTTTCTAATTCAATCATATCTTGTTTGATAGCTTCAGCACGACAAATATCTTCAATGCCAATTAGAACCAGTAGTTCTTTTGCACGACTTTCTAAAACTGCATATTGCACATACTGATTGTAAATGTATCTATGGTATTCTTGTGGAGACATGCCCTTGAGTAATTTACGGGCATGTTCTGTTCTTTCTGCTTTTTGGTGATTTTCCCAAGTAAGCTCTTTAAGTTTGCTCATGTATCCTCTTCAACTCTAATACGCAATGGAAAATTATTTTCTTTACATACGCTTTGTGCTTCCAATGCTTTTTGTTCTGCTACTTCGTATGTATACGTTCCTACCACGCCCGAGCCCTCTTCGTGAATTTTTAATGTAATTTCACGAGCTGTATTTTCACTGTGTTTGAATATTTCAACAATAAGAGCAACCACAAAGTCCATTGGTGTAGCATCATCGTTCAAAAACACAACGTGATACATACTTGGTTCTTTGATTTCTATTTTTATCTTTTCGTCAATAACTACTTCAGTGGTCATATCAATTCCTAAATGGGGGGATGTTACTCCCCCCTAGACTGTTAGCCTTTTTTGCCATCAATGGCTGCTGCATAATTATCAGCAGTATCAATAGTTTTAATTTGACGGATGCTAATCTTCTTAGGCTTTTGAGCCTCTGGAACATTGCGCACCAAATTAATATGTAACATTCCGTGTTCCAATTCAGCATCTTCAACTTCGATGTGTTCAGCTAGTGTAAACTGTCTACGGAAGTTTCTATTGCCTATTCCTTTGTGAAGATAATTTTTACCTTCTGGAACTTCAGGTGATGTGCCTTCAATTGTTAGGACATTCTTTTCTAATGTGATGTCCAAATCCTCCATTGTAAATCCAGCAATAGCCAATGAGATTGTATACTCATCGTCATTTTCTTGGATTACGTTGTATGGTGGATAACCTTGTGATTTTGTATTTGCAAACTCTCTGTCGAGTTGCTCGAACATTCTATCAAAGCCAATTGTGGCACGTGCGAATGTAGGTAAGTCTAGAGTTGTTAATCTTGTCATTTCATTTCTCCTTTATAAGCAAGATATGTATGGACCCATTTTTGGCGTCCATGTTTATTTACCAATTGTCGATGATTCATACACCGAATTGTGTGTTTGTGAACAACGAATAAACGTTGCACACTTGCTAAGTTGCTTGAGTTTCATTGCACCTGTATATGTGCAAGCACTACGCACTCCTCCAAGAATCTCCTGCACTGTTTTAGCTACAGGTCCTCTGTAAGGCACAAGCACTGTGCGTCCTTCTGATGAACGATAATCTTTAAGTCCACCAAAATGCTTATCGTTTGCACTGGCACTACTCATACCGTAGAACTGTACAAACTGCTTTTCTTCATAGTGTGGCATAAAATTGCCGTTATCTAATCTTGTTGCTTCGCCATTAGCAAAATGTTTAGTAATTACTTCGCCACCGCCTTCGTCGTGTCCGGCGAGCATACCACCTAGCATTACAAAGTCAGCACCAGCAGCAAAAGCCTTAGCTACATCGCCAGGACAAGTGCAGCCACCATCCGCAATGATATGGCCACCAAGACCGTGAGCAGCATCAGCGCACTCAATAACAGCGGAAAGCTGAGGGTAACCAACACCAGTTTGGATCCGTGTTGTGCAAACACTTCCAGGACCGATGCCCACTTTAACAATATCTGCGCCATTTAAGATTAACTCCTCCGTCATTTCTCTTGTTACTACATTTCCAGCAATGATTACCAAGTCTGGAAACTCTGCACGTACTCTGCGAACGTGTGCTGCAAAGTGATCACTATAGCCATTGGCAATGTCCATACAAACATATTTCAGTTTGTTTTCTACTTCTGACTTAACTTTGATCAGTTTATAATAATCGTGATCACTTGTGCCAATGCTCATTGCTACACATTCGGTGCGATCAATTGGACCACTGAAGTATTCAATAAGTTCTTCTGCTAAGTAAGTTTTAACTAGACAAGTAAAAATTTCACCTTCTGCTAATTTGTCAGCCATAGCAAATGTGCCTACACCGTCCATGTTTGCAGCCATAATAGGAATGCCATTGTAATGGTCATCACCAATATCAAAGTCTGGTTCATAGTTCCTAAACTGAAACTTTCGATTTAGTTTAACTTGACTACGACTTTGCAGTGTGCTTCGCTTCGGACGAATCAACACATCTTTGTAATCTAACTTTAAATCTTCTTCTAGTCGCATGTTATTCTCCAGTATAGGTAGTCAGCCCATTTCTCATAACCATTAGCATTAGGGTGTCCGTCTTTACTAAAGTTATTGCTGTTGACTCTTGTTTTGTTTGTTTCTTTGCCAATAAATTTGTTGCTATCATTTACATCACCACCAATGTTTTTTTCGCCGCCTATATAATCACGCATAGTTGTGTTCGTTATAACATCTGTCCAGTCAATAAAATCATATGAAGTATCTAGCATTTCTTTGTCATCAAAACTTACAAATGTTAAATGCTTTATATTTAAAGTTCTACAGCGTTGTTGGAAACTATGTATCAACACATGGGTTTGCAACTTGATAAAGTCTTGATTATAATATTTCAATAAATATTGTTTATCAAAGTCTCTACCATAAATGGTATTTCCATTTGCACCTACAGTGCGGCTAAACGCACTTAATCCAAATATTGCAATAGCATTAGGTTCTATGCGATAATTTAAAAAGTTTTGATACTGGTGCCAGTTACTATCGCCACTACCGCCAAAATTTGTAAATCCTGCACAGCCAAGTTTTTTAGAAAGTCTTCCCACCCAGCCCTGATTATCTTCTTCGTCATCAGTTCCTTCAGTCCAACTACAACCTAATGCATAAAGGTATTGCAATTCAATAACCTGATGCTTCTTGATCTTTTGCTCTTTGTCTCTTGTATCTACGAATAGCAGCTTCTTTAGCCTTGCGCCTTTTGGTGCCTCTTGATTCATAAAATTCACGTTTACGCAATTCTTGTAGCAATCCGTCGTCAGCAACTTTCTTTTTAAATTTGCGTAATGCTTTAGCAAAGTCCCCGTTTGTAACTTCGACATAGAGTCCGCGCACTTCAAAATCATTTTTTCTAGTTTTATTAAATCTCATTTAATCCTCTTTTGATATAAGATTCTAACCAATGCAAATCGTAAATTTGATTTACATTAAGTAAATTATACGGTGTAATGGTGTCATTTGTCAAGTAAAAAGTGTTTGATCTAGAAACAATCCAACCTGCAATATTCCTTACTGTGGGTGTGCAATTATCTAAATCAATTATAACTGTGTTAACTTTTCTAATTTCATTCATTAACCAATCAATATGTATATCATCTAATTCTTCATAGAGGTATATGTTGATTGGTTTATCTACCTTTTCAAGTATTTCACTCAAAGCACTTTTAACTTCAATTTGTGGATACACCAATAGTATACTGTAAATATCATTTAACAAACTATCTGGAGGTGTAATTAATGTCACATCACTCATTACGTTTTATTTTATTCCAAATACTGTTTTCATCTTGTTCATCGTTTTGAATATAAGGTTCTTGATGCCATGGTAGTTCATCAATCTTACCTTTTATATAGCTATCTTTGTAATGTTTCAAGTTCTCTTCTGGATTGTCTGATTTCCAAGCCTTTTTGGCTTCTTTAAATGATTCTTGTTCTTCCAGTAATGCTACTTCTTCAGCTCTTTTTTTTTGGTCTGCTGTTAGCTCTACTCTGGATTCATCCACTGCTTCGGTAGAGTCTCCTCCATCAACTCTGGTTCCAGGCTGGGAATTATCTCCCTCATCCTCTCCACTGTGTATGTTGGTGGCGCTGGCTTCGGTGGTTCCGGGATCGACGGCGGGTTTGACTTTGTGAAGTCTATCTTCGCTTCCGGTTGGTGTATGTTCATCATTGATATTATCATTGCTTTTAACATGGTTTTTGTCCTCTGGCGGCCAACCTGGATTCTCAAGAATACGCTGTGCCCTCGCACGTTCGTAGTCAGCAAAATCATCCTTCTTAGGGCTGCGACTACGCATCTCAAAAGTTGCCTGGCTGGCTATTAGCAGTAGCACGGCGAGTGGATCAAATACAAAAATTATTACTATGATAACCCAACGCACTGCCTCTTCTAATATATCTTGGTTGGTCTCTCCATATATAAATTCAGCAAGATATTTAATAGGTCCTACTTCTGCTTCTAGTTTTCTATATTCTGCTTGTAGAGCATACTTGTCTTCAGTTAAACTGTCAATAGTATTATTAAATTCTACAATCTTTTTCTGTTGAGCGTCTACTATGGCTTCAACATCTGCGTCTTTGCCCACTGTGAGGCTGTTACGCAATCTCTGTATTAGATCATTGCTGGCAGCAATCTGTGCTTCTGCGCCTGCTCTTAGATCTTTTATGCTTTGTCTGGCAGCGTTGATACGAGCATCATCTGCTTGACGCAAGGCAGTGATTTGCTCTTGAGCAGTTTGCCTTGCGCTCCTATTAGCAGGAATATCTGTGTCCAAGATTGTATCAATCTTACTTTGTATCTCCGCTCTCTGTGTCTTGGCTTCATCTACTGCGCCACTACGAATGCTGTCTACGGCATCTAGTAGACTTTGTTTGCGCTGTAGTATATTCTCTGTCTGTTGGCCACGCAAATCTTTTACTTGCTCAGTCAAACGATCTCTTTCGGCATCTAGTGTTGACTGTGCTTGTGTGCGTAGGCCTGTTTCCTGTGCTTGTAGCTCGCTTATACGTGCTCTCTGTGCTTCTAACCAAGCATTGTATGCTCTGGTTGTGTTGCTGCCAAACAATCCATCACTGGTGACTCCAATCACAGCTTGTCCTTCTTTGATCTTGTCACGTTCTGTGCTCTGTAATTTGTTTGTAACCACCACAATGTTTTCTTCTATGGCAGCAACTCTTGATTTTACGCTTTCAATAGCACTGGTGTCTATTTGTAGATTGGTAATACGTTGCTCGTATTCATTTGCTTGTGTGTTGATACGTTCCAAGTCGGCATCAAGTTGTTCAATCTGCTTGTTGTATGGCTCCACTTGTGCTTCAATGCTGGCTACACTGGTGTTCGCAATTTCAGTTCTGTAGTCTTCAACTACTGATTTTAGACGCTCTAGTTCGCGATCTAAACTCTGAATTTCTTCTTCATATACAGCTACTCGGTCTTCGAGACTTTCGAGTTGCGTTTGTATGATTTGATTTTGTTCCGCAATAGCAGGCTCAATACGAATGTAAGCACTGTCTATCCTTTCTTGTTCTTTGTCAATCTGTGCTTGTGTGGCAGCATTGCCCTCACCTACACTGGCTTCAGCATCTTGTATCCTAGTTTCTGCTCTAGCAATAAGATCTTTAACTCTGACGACTTCCTGTTCAATACGCTCGATTTGTGCGATGCCTTCTTCGGCAGCACTGGTTTGTTCAATGTGTGCTTTTGACAGGAAGCCAAAAATACCCATGCTGGTAATAAACATCAACACTAGAACAGCAATGCTCAAGTAGGTTTTTAACCACCACTTGGCTTTCTGCCAATACCAGTGTAGCCACACTGCTGTGACCAGTTTACCAATTTCCAATGCGCCGCCCATGATAATGATTGGCAATGCGGCAGCCGCAAAGATTGCGACCAATCCGCTGACGCTATAATATATCGCTACGGCACTGATAGTAAGCGCCGTGATTAGCACAAGTATTCCTAAAAACATAGTATTGTATTTAATTACTCCCATCGGTAGAATATATGCGCACCTATTCTACCCACCATTTGTAGCTCTTTAGCCCATCTTGGATTCACATATGTAGCATGATAGTTGGTAGCACCTTCGGTAAGTCCTCTGTGCTTGTCCCATTTGCTGATTGACCATGCTATGGTTTGCGCTTCAATCCAACGGTCTCGGTCTTGTGGGTCATCTGATTTACCATCACAATACCAGCTAAATTGGCAATCTCTTCTTCCTTTCTGGTAGCCGTCTTTGACTACTCCACAGATGGTGTTTGGAAAACGTCTGTCGTTCACACGATTCAAAACCACATCTGCCACAGCATATTTATCTGCTAAATTACTGCTTCTTGCTTCATAATATACATTCAATGCCAAGCAATGTTCTTCAGGAAATTTATCCAAATCAAATGGATAACTTTCGGTTGCTGACACTCCTGTGCTGCCAAGGATTACTCCTACGATTAGTAAGAACTTTTTCATATCTACCTCAATTGTTGTTTTACTTAGTTTCTGCGCATCGCAGCGATGTCTTTGGCATCTTCTTTTTTGTCTGCGAATACTGGAACCATATTACTCTTATGCATTGTAGCAATACCAAGCAACCTACGTTCGCCTGAATAAACCATAGACTCTTTTGCTGGACCATGTCCTGCTATGTTGTTGCTTAATGGTGCTGTATCTCTAGTTTTGTAATCTGGCATAGGCGCACGATAGTCCTGCTTGGGTTTGTCTGTGATACCCATCTTCGCAAGCCATTGCTCGTGTTCTATCTTGGCTTGCCGATCTCTTTTGGTTAAGCCTTTTTGTTTACGCTTCTTGTAATTTGTAGTGGTAAGATAAGGTCCGACCAAACTCATACTCATAACGGTTCTCCATTTTGTTAACCTATAAACAGTATAGCAGAATATTAAATGATGTCAACCTATTAGTTTTTATATGCCTTGGCCATAGTTTCTAGTTCTTGTATAGCCTCTTCTATTCCTGAAATAGAATACTTAGCATAACGTGTTCCATATGGCCATTTAGCATAGCTAACTTTGATTGTATCATCAGCGGACAAAATATTTGTATTGTGTAGTCCTTTATGACAGGAAACTGGCATTCCACCTAACGGATCACCTGAAAAAAGATATTCAGATTCATCCCCAACTCTTACTTCACCAATTTTCCTACCTGGATAGTCGTGTCCAACAATATCTAAACAATAGTCATTATCTCTATAAACGTTTTTTAGTAATTGGATGCTACCTTCTGTATTTCCTGATGAAAGATAACACCATTTTAAATCATTCATCATATGAGTATAACACTCAATATGGAATCCATTTACATTTTTTGTTTGAAGATTTTCTTTATGACTTTGTGCCATTGAAGATGTAGCTGCGACTGTAAGAGCTACTGCTGTAATAAAAGTTTTCATGTGAGCCTATGTGTTTGCCTAACGTATAAACAGTATAGCGTATTTGTATTATTTGTCAACCAGTTTGTTGTATTCTTCTCTATTGACCACACCTTCTCGCAAAAGTTTCTCTCTATTTGCCATATGTTTCATTTGGATTTCGTCTTTGCTGCCGCCGAAATAAGCAACACAATGCCCTTCTTCGATAAGAATATCAGTAACTCTACGGCCGTCTGCTGTTAAAAAGTCACCTAGTATTCTACCAAACTTGCCCTTCATATCTTCACCATCTTTATTTTCTGTAGTGATCAACTTGGCATCTTTCTCCATTAATTCATAAAGTCTATTTTTAGCTGCTAATCCAAATAATTTTTCAACATCGTCTCTGGTGCGTGATTCTGGTGTGTCTATACCCATTATCCTTACACGTTCGTCATGTAGCCAAACTCCAAAACCTAAATTTATATCTACATCTACTGTGTCGCCATCAACGACTTTAATTACTTTTACATCATACTCATTGTTTTTCATTTTTTACCCTCTCTAAGTGGCCTTGCCCTGGCCTCTACTTGGTTTGTATGAACGTTTTTTATCTTTGTTCATACTACTTAGTTTTATTGAAGTTTTGGTTTTACCAATACTTGTTTTCTTTTTATATTTTTCTGGTTTCCATATGTTTCCTAAGGCACCTTTAGCCATTGTGTTTCCCCCATTCATCCATAATAAATTCTCCAAATGCCTGTCCAAATATCCACATCAGAACCAGCAAGTGGGCCACAATATACAACAACACTGGTATCACAACAAAACTCACCCAACGTGGTTTGCGTTCCAGCCAGTGTAATAACTGTTTGATCCTGTTCTTAACACCGTCCAACATATACTTGCCTACCACATAACGCAATACTCTCATTACGATAAGGATAGGCGAGCTCAATACATCAAACAGTATCAAAAACAAATCAACACCGACATCCACTATGGAATCAATATTCAACTTCTTTTTGATTTTTTGCCACACAATGATGCCCTCATTATCTACGTGTATTTAGCCATAAAAAAAGCAACCCGAAGGTTGCTTTTAGTTCGAACGGCGTAAAGCCTGTCCCGTTTGTTTAGAAGTTGAACGATAGTCCTAATGTTGGAGTAAAGTCTTCTGTGTCTAGGTTATAGTTAGCACCTGCTGTTAGTTCAGCACCGCCTAAACCATAAACATACTCACCACCAATGTTTTGTAGTGTGTCATCTTGATCACCATTGATATATGCTGTTAGACCCATTGCATTTGCAACACCTTCAAATGCAAACTTTTCTGCGTCTACATCATATGTTACTGTGCCGCCTAGAGAAGCAACACCTAGATCTAAACCTGAAGCTGATGCACCTAACACAGTGTTTTCAGTATTCATGTTGTAATCACCTGATGCTGTAACTGCTAAACCAGCAACGTCACCTAGTGTGTAAGCACCTTGAATGTTGCTGATATCTGTGATATCACTACTCCAGTTATTAAAACCAATTGCTACGCTTGCATCGCCTGCTGTAACTTTTACTGATTCAGTCATTGCTGGTGCTGCGATTGTGTGCTCGCCTTCTGCTCCAACAAATACACCATTGTCATCGCCAATTGCAATTCCAATAGCATTTATAGTTGTTCCAACTGTCCAGTTGTCTAGTGTAAGTGCACCACCGTCAGTTGCACTAAAGTCTAAGTCTACTGTTGCTAAACCTGCTGCGTCAACACCTAGGTCTAAACCCATTGCTCCGCCCCAGTCATCGTTAGCGTCTTGGGTAAACTTTAATTCTACTTCGCCTGATAACACTGGAGACATTGCCGGTGTTTCTGCGAATGCAGCACCTGCGAACAGGGTTGCTGCTAAAATGGTAAATACCTTGCGCATAATATTTTTCCTTCTTTATTATGTGTTTTCATAAAGCAAAGGGCAAGTTACTGGCTTGCCCTTTCACTGATATATTTATGCTACATAATGCTGCAAATGCACAATATGAAAGCATAATTATACATTTGTGTTTTTTATGCAACACTATTCTTCTACAAACATTTTCTCTTTGTTTGCATCTTGAATTCTAAGATTTGCAAAATCAATATAATCTTTATCAATATCAAATCCAATATAATCTATATTCTGTCTAATAGCTGCGATAGCAGATGTTCCAGAACCTATAAATGGATCAACTAACAAGCCTTTTTTAATTCCACTAAATTTTATACATTGTTCAATAAGTGCAATAGGGAATGTTGCAGGATGTTTTCCTCTGTGCTTTATTCTATTGCTTATTGTTTCATAAGGAACAAACCAACAATTACCTTTATCTCGTAAGTTAGGTTTTGTCTCTGCTGTATTTTTTCCTCTAATGTTTTCTTCGTAGTATTCATAAGGAACACCAACTGCTAATCTATCAATTTCAACTTTTCCAGTTTTTGTAAAATGAAATAAATGTTCCCAAGTTGGACATGTAAAACGGTTACTATTAATTGGTTTAAAATGTCCACTTGTCTTATCATTTACGTGAATACTTTTTACCCAACTAATATTGTTTTGTAAAACAAAAGAATTTCTAGCAACATTTGCTACATCCATTCCTACCCACGGATCAATATTTGAATAACCCATGTTTAAAAAGAAATGTCCATCATCTTTAAGACAATGTTTTATTGCTGAAAATACATCATGTAACCATTTCAAATAACTTTCACGTGGCAGATCGTCTTTGTATTTTCCATATTTTATGTCTAAATTATACGGAGGAGATGTGACAACAATGTCTACACTTCCTGCTGGCATTGAAAGCATACCTCCGACGCAATCTTGATTGTAAATTATATTTGATTTCATACAGTAATGTAACACAAATTTTTAAGTAAGTCAACCACCTGGTGTAAAGCCTTTTGGCTTAAACCAAACTTTTTGATGATGTATCCTGCCAAGAAGTTCTTGTATCTCGTGCATTTCTTCTTTTAATTTTTGTGAAGTTTCGCCTTGGGCAATAGCAAGACCTCTACGACCTGCTTTTGCTCTAAGTGCTTGTTCAATAATTTCAATATCACGAACAGTCAATTCAAACTTGAGATTCGGTTTCATTTAATACGTCTTTCGTTATTTTATTAGCCGGCATACAAGCAACGTTTACTATTGTATCGTTGAATCCTGCAACATTGATAACTTCTATTGCAAGTCTATCACTATTAACAGGATCGTTGATGTATGCTTTACATTCGTTTTGTGTGTCAAATTGTAAACTTTTTATTGCAAATGGATCTGCTTCCAACATTGCAAATACGATTAACCATTTCATTTATTAATCTCAGTTGCTACAATAATATAGAAACCTATGATAATAATTGCTAGAATACTGATTGCTGTGTATACTTCACTCATTGACATAGATCCTCATACTTGATAGTATGGGCTCTGTGTAATACACCGTTGGGTAGTGTTTCAGTAGTGAATAGTTTTAGAAAATATTTTAGCATTTGTGTCTCCTGTGTGTAATAATATATAGCAGGTTGACCGTGTAAAGTCAACCTTACTTGGGTGTGTAAAATTGTAGCAATAAAAGAACAGCCGACTCTGATTTCTCAAAGCCGGCCATTATAATTATACAGCAATAAAATAAATTACGCTGATTGCTGCGATAGCAAGGCTACCGCCATTTAGATCTTCCATACGTCCGCTTGCTGCTTTAATTACAGCATAGGCTACAAAGCCAATTGCGATACCGTGTGCGATACTAAATGTAAGTGGCATCAACACTGCTGCCAATACTGCTGGAGCATATTCAGTTACATCATCCCAGTCAATGTCTGCGATGTTGCGTAGGAAATATGTAGCAATAAAGATAAGTGCTGGTGCTGTAGCATAAGCAGGAATGCTTTGTGCTAGTGGCGCCAAGAATAAACAAGCACCAAACAAGATAGCAACAACCACTGCTGTGAGTCCTGTCTTACCACCTTCTTTAATACCTGCTCCACTTTCAATATATGAAGTAGTGTTTGATGTTCCAACTAGAGCACCTGCTGTTGTAGCAACAGAGTCTGCTAGTAATGCACGATCAATTTGCTCTACTTCGCCATCGTCATTGACCTTACCTGTCAAGTTAGCAACACTGGTCAATGTGCCTGCTGTATCAAAAAAGTCAACAAACAAAAAGGCAAAAGCCACGCCAATGAATCCTGCTGTGAACAGTGCGCTGAAGTCCATTTGGAAGGCGTGTTCCGGACTTGGAATAGCACCTGCTACTCCGCCAAGTTGAGCAATACCAGTTACCCAAGCAATCACACTGACTGCTAGTATGCCAATAATCACTGCGCCTGGCACCTTACGCTTGTCTAAGATTGCCATAATAGCAAAGCCTAAACCTGTAAGCAACACTGGCCAACTTGTAACGTCTCCAAGTCCTACCAGAGTAGCAGGATTGTCAACAACTATACCAGCGTTTTTCAAACCAATAATAGCAAGAAACAGGCCAATACCTGCGCCGACACCAAGTTTCATACTTCGTGGAATACTATTAATGATATATTTACGTGCTGGTGTTACACTTAGCGCAATAAACACTAGACCTGCTACAAAAACAGCCGCTAGTGCTTGCTGGTATGTATATCCCATACCAAAGATAACACCAAATGTAAAGAACGCATTGAGTCCCATACCTGGTGCAAGAGCAACTGGCCAGTTAGCCCAGAGCCCCATAATCAATGTGCCAATTACTGCCGCAATAATGGTTGCTGTAAACACAGCACCAAATGCCATTCCACTACCTTCAGTAGATAAAATAGCAGGGTTGACTACAGTAATATATGCCATTGTGAGAAAGGTTGCTAAACCAGCCATTACTTCTGTTCTTACAGTAGTTCCTGCTGAGGACAACCCAAATAGTTTTTCTAACATATATTTCTCCCTTGTTAGTTGGAAAGGCCCGTTCTGTTGCTAGGTGGAACCATACCCCCTGTGGTTACGCTGCTAGAGCGAACTCAGATGGTGCAAAGTTATCGTTTGCATTTGTGTTTTGTAAACTTGCCTACCTGTCGAACCTGTTCACCCCCATCATAAACACACTGTTGCTCAAGGTTGCGATCCTACTTAGACTTACTGACGCAAAACGTTCTCAGTGTGTTTATGGTGGAGGTGTCGGGAATCGCACCCGAGTCCAAATAAACTTTATAACGTTTACAGTCTATTTATAACACATTATAAAACAGTTGTCAATAAATATTTTAATGAAAAAATTTTTTATCGAAGATGCTGCATTCAATATAACCAATGTATGTAATTTAACATGTAAGGGATGTGAAAGTTTCAACAATTATAACTTTAAAGGTCATATGAAATTTGCCGATTATGCAAAACACTACACCCAATGGAGTCGTTTGGTGTCAATTGATACTGTTACAATACACGGAGGCGAACCTTTTACAAATCCAGACCTTATAAATTGGGTTATAAATTTAAAACAATTATGGCCAAATGCACAAGAATATTACGTTTCTACAAATGGCACCTTTTTAAAAAGCAAAAAAGATATAGCAAAAAAGATTCTAAACAGTGACTACTATATCAACATTTGTGTTCACGATCCATCTATGTATGAAGAAATAAAAAATAACCTACACTCTTTATTAGAAGATTATGATTTTTATATCAAAACTAATAACCAAGGTAATGAATATTTTGAATTGCATACTCATAAAAAACTTGCGCTATTAGAATCAACATATTATTTTAAAAAGTCTGCTATTGATTTTATAAAAGATAAAACATGGTTTATGCATAATAGCAATGTAAATGATGCCTACGAAATATGTTTAGAAGGTTCTGCTCCATGTAATCTTTTTCACAAAGGATATTTGTATCAATGCCAACTCACTGCACTTAAAGATGATTTGTTTTTGCAATTTAGTATTGAACCTAGAGCTGTTGATTTACTCAAAAAATATCGTGCTGGAGATCCTTTTTCTCCAAAAAATGAACTGAAAGAATTTTTTAGAAAACATAACAAGCCTATACCTCAATGCACCTTATGTCCAGGATGCGATCAAACGCATCCTATCTATCCTATGGCAAAGAAAAAGGAAGTTTTTTAATTACCACTTTAAGGCTGTTCTTTTTTTGATATCTTTTTGAGCACGGATGGCATTCATAATACGAATGATTTTGCTTTTCTTTTCACCTGGGCGATGATAGTTATTCTTCATTATCCAAGTTTTATCTGCTTCTAACTCTTTGGCAAATTGTTCACCAAGTAGTTTTTCTAAGTAATTCAAGTCGTCATCACTCAGGTCTTTTATCTTCTGCGAAACCATTCTGTTTATGTCTCCATGCTTGTTCAAATTGTTCACTGTATTCATAAAGAGGTGCACCATCGCCGCCATCATACCAGAGGCGTTTGAAATATCCATTTGCACTTGCTATTACTGTTTCAGGGGAAGCGTCAAGGTGGCCCTTGACCATGTAAAATAATCTGTATTGTTCTTTGAGATCATTTGGCAACATAACGTATTTACAAAACTGTAACATGTTATGCGCTAACAAAGACTAGGCGCCTTCAGGAAAAAACCAATACAACAAGGCACCACCAGGTGCAATTTGCATTTGAAGTTCTTGTGTTCTCATATAGTCGTCTGTTCCACCTTGACGTTGCACAAGCCATAGGTCGCCTGGATCATAAAAACCCACACCACTTGTTACATTTCTTTTGAATGTAATTGCTCTATAGCGCAACTGCTCATCATCGTAATAATGCGGCGGAATTCCGTATTCAGTTAAAATGTATTTTCTTAAATCAGTTAATGTGTCCATGTTTAAATCCTCTACAGTATTTATTACATATCACGTTTCTTATCTTGAATTTCTTTGCGTCTTTCGACTATTAATTCTTTAAGTTCATGTAATGCTTGCCTTGCACGAACTGCGGAGGCTTTTACTCCGCTTTCAAACTTCTCACTTTCTTTCATATAAATGTCAAAAGCAAGAACCAACTGTTCGTGCAAGTTCTTTTGTTCCACTAATCACCTATGTATAAAGTTTTCAACTGATCTATTAGATCATCAACGCTGTCTTCGTTGGCTTGGTATCTAATACCAATACCACCTTTAGCCTTCCAACTATCAACGTTGCTTGGCTTGTCGTCAACTAAAATGTTTGGCCCACCAGTGATATCTTCAATAGCATATTTTGGTTTGTAGCCAGTAAAAATAATGTTTGGCACACGACTTGGCAAAAAGTTATGTCTTGTTAACCATACACGTTTCCAATAAGCACTGTTGTCTTTGTCGCCACGTAGTGGGCTAGAACAAATACCGTAGTTGTCACCAGCAAGCTCTCTTACTGTGTTTACTAATCTAGCACTGGTTGGAAAAGGATCTAGTGTGTCAAAGAAGTTTGTGTATTTTAGTGCCCAAATGCTTTCTTCTTTATCAGGCAAGTTCTTCCAATGATCTACACCGTAGTATTTTTGGAGCCCTCCAAAGAAATCAGCTATAACGCCATCCATGTCTAAGTAAATTTTCATATGTGCCTCATTTATTGCCTAAGTTATGCTTTATTATAGCACAAATATGGGTGTTGTCAACCGTTAATGAAGGTTTTCCCAGGATGATCCATTATAAACTTGAAGTTTTGTATCAGTGGTATTCCAAATTACAGTGCCTGCACCAACCGTCAATGCATTACGCTCGGTTGTTGTGTAGTTTGCATGTCTTAAAGTGTTACTTGATTCAGTTGGTTGAAAAATTGAATAAAATACTTTATTCTCAAGATTTTGATCGGTTACAACATCGTAATTAGTAACAACACTATTAACAACCGAACTGATTGTAAAACCGCTGGTGCCGATCATTGTTGGTTTAAGTGTAAGCTGCAAATAATTGGATTGCGGAGAAACATCATCTTTATCGTGAGAAGTTATTCTCAACATATTGTTTTGATGCCAAATCGATGAGCGTGTTTGATATGCACTTATGCCATCAGTAGCTATGAAATTCATATAAATTCCAGCGTCGGATGTTATATCTGCGGTATTGGTCACCACATCATAAAGATCAAATTGCTGGGCTGAGTTTGCGTCAATCCACACTTTATCTGTAAATGTTGTGCCATAACGAGCTGCAACAGGTGTCGTAGGATTAACTGGATCATATCCAAATTTTACAAGTTCTGTAGCAACTGAGTTGATATTAACTTCTATAGGTACTGTACCATATGTACCTATAGAAGTTATTTTATTACCGTTTACATCTAGGTTGCCACCAAGTTGCGGTGTTGTATCTTCAATAACACTCAAAATACCAGTATCAGTATCTGCAATTACAAAATCGTAATATGTTGATCCATTATTTGTGAATTGCCATTGATCGGTGCTTTCATTATAACGAATATACACGTTTGGAGAAGTACCTCTTTCCACACCAATATATGCCCAATTGTTAGATGCAGAACTTGGTGTGCCTGTAGCATCTGCAGCCAGTAATAACATGCCTGCATGACCAGTCGCTTTATTGATTCCAACATAACCTACAGTCGATTGTGAATCTAGAATAATATTTCCTGTGCTGATAATACTATTGCCATTCACATCTAGGTTGCCACCAAGTTGCGGTGTTGTATCTTCTACAACATTTGCAATGCCACTACTGCCAGTTTGGTCCGCTACCCATGCATAGTCACTGCCATTCCAGCTTAGTATTTGATTAGTGCTTGCCGAAGATGTATTCAAGTGTGTATCAACATCAGAGTTAGCATAAGATCCGCCAAGCGGACTATATGTAGAGCCGTTGTTAGTAAACTCCCATATATCAGTACCTTCATTCCATCTAATATTCACATTTGTTGAATTGCCGCGTTCTACTTCTATGTAACTCCAGTTAGTACTACTTGACGACGGAGTGCCAGTTTGGTCAGCATTGAGTACTAGTTTGCCACCTGTAGCAGTTGTGCTGTTTACACCCACGTATCCACTTCCTGATGTTGGGTGTAAAATAATATTTCCATTATTTTGTATTTCATTACCGTTTAGGTCAAGTGTTCCTCCAAGTTGCGGAGTAGTGTCTTCTACGACATTTGCTAAGCCACCGCCTCCAGATTGCGCTACCCAATCGTAATCTGTTCCTGTCCAACTCAACACCTCGCCTGTTGTTGCAGTGCTTGTGTTTAAGTGTGTGTCAACATTACTATTGCTATATGCGGCTGTCTGAGCAACCCAACTATAACCTGTGCCGTTCCAGCTTAAAACCTGTCCTGTTGTTGCGGTAATAGTGCTAAGATGAGTATCTACATCACTATTGGTATAATGATCTAAATCACTGATTTGACTTTCTGTGATGCTTAATGCTGCTTGGTGTTGTGTTACTGCTGATTGTGGAACATTAGCATCTGGTATGTTTGCCCATGTTACTGATGCTGTTAAATCGTTTGTTTCACTTGTTAAGTATGATTGTAAATCACTTATTTGTGATTCTGTGATACTTAATGCAGCCTGATGCTGTGTTACTGCTGATTGTGGAACATTTGCATTTGGAATGTTTGCCCATGTCACTGCACTGGTTAGGTCATTTGTTTCTGTGTAGCTTGTTAGGTATCTTCCGTCTAGACTTATAGTCGCTGCTGTTGTCGCATCACTGCGAGTGAGTGTAAGATCACCAGTGCCGCTATCAAAACTACCACTAGTAATCCTTGTAAGATTTGTATCATCAAACAATGCACTAAAGTCAACTGTAAAATTTGTAGCATCGTCTCTTGTAAACGTAGCAACACCTGTGCCGCCATCAACTGTGCCACTTGTAATACGTGCAAGGTTTGTGTCATCAACTGCCCAGCTTAGACTAACATCATTTGCTGTGCCAGTTTCGTCTGTGTAAACAAGTTTTTGATTTACGCTGTCTGCGGTAAGTGTAGTAGTGGTTTCGCTTGTAAGGTAACCTGAATCATTGGTAAATGCACTTACATTTGAAGGCGGTGTATATGTGCTATTAATTGTAATACTATCAGCCGTAGGATTAGTAGTGATACTGATATCAGTTCCAGCAACCAATGTAAGAACATCTGACTTTTGATCTGCAACAACATTTGACTGTCCTGCTACTACAATCTCAGCCCAAGCATTTTGATTGACTTCGCCGCTGACACCTGATGCTGCTAATGCACTCCATCCTAAGGTTTCAAAGTAACCTTCAAATAAATTCAATTGTGTGTTGAATCTTAGTTGTCCAACTACTGGAGATGCTGGTTGTTGTCCTGTTGTGCCTGTTGGTATTTCAATTGCACCTGTAGCACTATCACGTGGTGCGACAGCATCAAAGTTTGCATCCATTTCATTGTAGGTTAATGCAGCACCTTTGTCTGCTCTCTTTATAATAGCCATACTGTATTTATTCAGTCAGGTCGTCTATACCACTTATTCCTACATAACTTGTTTGCCTATTATTAACTAGACCAGGATTGTTTTCTATATAGTCATTTTGCACATAACCAAAAATACTTTTTTCTTCGTCAGTAAGTGGTGCTGTTACTGCATAGGCCCTAGCGATTAATTGTTCTTTTATTACAGGATCTGTTTCTGCCGCTGCTTGTTGCAATAAACCAGCAATGTCCGGGTTTGGAGGAAAATTAAATGTACCGTAACTAACTGCCATTTGCGTAAACATCTCCACTGCCTGTTTGAGCTGCATTAGGAACCCATGAACCGTGTCCTCCTGTAGCATCTCCTTGTCTATGCACAAGTTTACCTTCAGCATATACATTATCAGATGAACCAACTGCTGGATCACCGCACTGTGTTTTATCACCTACACGTATTACAGGTTTATTATTTGCATAAACAGTGGTTTGCCCGGCAACATAATTAAACTGGTGAAAAGGATTAGGAGTAGGACTAGCATGTCCTATGTGTTTATCTACTTCTGCCCTAACTACACCAGGCATGTTATCTCCTAAGCCATTTGAATCCCTGTGGTGCTGGTCATATATTGTTTTCCCATTTCGGGATCGGTTTTGCAAACAAACACCACTGCGCTCTTATTTAGCTGTAATTTTGCGTCCTGTGGAATAGTAAAAGCATATGGAGCCAATCCCATTCCTTGTTGTGTAGCCATAAGGGCCAGTGGTTTTAAAACAGTGATATGCTTGTCATTTTCTTCTACGAAGCGGGCAACAATTTCGTCTCCGCCTGTGGTTTTTAATGTAATTGTATCGTTAGTTTTGTATGGTGTTTCAATAATCATTTCCGTATCCAAATAAATTCATTGCTCTTCTATATCTATTGTTGATATATTTTCTTTCCGATTTTGTGGTATGTAATTCTGGGTAATCGTAATTGTTTTCCGAGCTGTATTTTGCGTTGTAAACTTTTGTTGTTAACAAATTTTGTAAAAACTTATCGTCAGGAACTGTGCCTAATTTCACCACTTTCATATCTGTCACATATTCGTCTGCAAGGTCATGCATACAATGGACCCAAAAATTAAAATCATGTTGTTTGTATGATTTTATACTATCAATTGCCCTAAATAGATCAAGGTGTACATTCATTGAGTATTTTCCTATATGACGATTTAACCTTTGTTGCGCCCAGTGTTGTGTTTCATCGAAATTTATTTGCCAATGTCTCCAGTAGTGCCAATAGCCACTATAAAACCGGTGAATAGGATGTCTAATGAGAAGATAAGCCTGCTCTTTTCTTTGATGTTTTATTTTATAATCATAGTATATAGGTTTAAAGGCATCTACGTTATTTCTTTTCATAAAATAATAATTAAAATTTGGATTATTCATTCTATCAATCAACATGGTGGTGCCACATTTATGAAAAAAGAATAGAACTCCTGATTGATTATTTTTGTCAAAAATATAAGCCATTATAGAGAATGCCCTGTTCCATTAAAACCTGTGTCCTCTACATACTTTATAAACTCAGTATAGCCGCCAATAACTTTGCCGTATATCTTGATCTGTGGAAATGTTTTTGCATCTGGAAATGTTTCAAACACTTGTTCGCGCTCAAAGTCAACACCTAGTTGTTTATAGATAAAAGCATAACCTCTAGTTTCGCAAAAACTTTTTGCTCTGCTGCAAAATGCACAGTTTTCTTTGCCCCAGATCTCAATCATAAACTAAATCCTTTGAAAGTGTCTTCGCTCACATCTTGCTTGGTGCCACCTGATACATATGACGTAATTTCTGTCTCTTGCGGTGCCACTTGAACGTCTGCACCTGAGATCCATTTCTGTGTCCAAGGCAGCGGATTTGATTTGATGTTGTATGGTGACTTTAGATTTACATTTGTCATTCTACGTGTGCAAATAAATTCAATGTAATCGCTCAAAAGCTGTGTGTTAAGTCCAATCATTGAACCATCTTTAAACAAATACTCTGCCCAGGCTTTTTCTTGATCAACTGCATCAACAAACATTTGGATACACTCTGCTTCTGTTTCTTGTGCGATTTTTTCATAGTCTGGATCATCCTTCTTGAGGATCTTCAACAACATCTGTGTGCTTGCAAGGTGCAGGTTCTCATCTCGAGCAATCAGTTTGATAATCTTTGCGTTGCCTTCCATCTTCTTAAGTTCAGCAAACGCCCACGAACATGCAAATGATACATAGAAACGCACACCTTCAAGAATGTTCACACTCATCAATGTCAACCAAAGAAGTTTCTTCAGTTCGTATAAATCAACAACTTTCTTTTTGCCATTCACTGTATGTGTGCCTTCGCCTAGTAGATTATACCACATGCTATCTTCAATTAAGTCATCGTAATACTTTGAGATGTCTCCTGCACAATCAACAATCTCTTTAATATCCATAAGCTCATCAAATACTTTGCTTGGGTTGCTGTAAACATTACGGATAATATGTGTGTAGCTGCGTGAATGAATTGTTTCTGAGAACGTCCACGTTTGTATCCAGTTTTCTAACTCCGGCAAGGATACAATAGGAGCAAATGCTTCAACTGGGGCACGACCTTGAACACTGTCTAATAGAATTTGTCGTTTTAGATTACTTGTAAAAATATGTTGTTCATGTTCAGTAAGACTCTTAAAGTCTTTAGCATCTTTGTAGATATCAACTTCTTCTGGACGCCAAAAGAAACCAAGTTGCTTGTCAGTTAACCCATCAAAGCTCTTATACTTTAATGTATCATATCTTTGAATAGTTGGACCACCTGATGGATCTAGAAAAGCTAGAACTTTGGTGTGATCAGTTTTGTTCGTTGTATCAAAAACGCTCATGTGTGTATCCTTTTTTTATTTTGTAGCATAATTTATACTAGTTGTCAACTAGATTACGCATGTTTCGCAGTATTCATCTTCAACTGGTGCTGATTCAAGTTCTTGTAATGTTTCTTCGCCTACTAGTTTGTTTACATCTAGTTCGCCTTGTCCGTCATGTGTATTAAAGTAATACAGTTGTTTACCACCGTATTTATAGAACATTAGCATGTGTTGTAGCATGGTGCTCATAGGAATTTTTTCATCATCAAAGAACTGTGGATTATAACTTGTGTTTACACTGATGCCTTGGTCTATATACTTTTGTAACACTGCCATAATTTTTAAATAACCTTCTGGCGATACTTGATCCCACAGTAGATCATACTTGTTCTTAAGACGCTTAAACTCTGGGACTACTTGTTTTAGCACGCCATGTTTAGATTGCTTAACACTGATGTAAGCTCTTGGTGGCTCAATACCGTTAGTTGCATTTGCAATCTGCGCACTAGTTTCTGCTGGCATGAGTGCCATTAATGTGCTGTTGCGGATACCTGTTTCTTTTAGTTGCTTACGCAAGCCTTTCCAGTCCATACGTTCTTTATGTTTTACTAGTTCGTCTAAATCTTTTTTATATGTTTGGTTGGGTGTAATGCCTTGGCTGTATTTTGTTTGATCGTTCCATAGACATGCGCCTTGCTCTGCTGCTAGGTCTGCACTTGCTTTGATTAAGTAGTAACTCCATGCTTCTGCATACTCATCTACAAGTTCTAGGTTAGGATCTTGGTAGTTTGTGCTGTGCTTTGCAAGCCAATACGCAAAGTTAATAATGCCTACACCTAACGGACGTCTACCATCTGTGCTGTTTTTTGCTGCCAATACTGGATAGTCTTGATATGTTAACAATGCATCAAGTCCACGCACTGCCAGTGTGCATACCCTTTGAAAATCGCTTGGTTGCTTGATATTGCCCCAATTGATAGCACTCAATGTGCAAAGACTAATCTCACCTTCAGGATCATTAAGATCTTTTAATGGCTTTGTTGGTAAGTCGATTTCTGCACATAAGTTTGATTGGCGAATAGGAGCAACTTCAGGTAAAAAACTGCCATGATCATTTGCATTATCTACATTCTGCAGATAGATACGTCCTGTATTTTTACGCTCCTCCATAAACGCACTGAATAGTTGTGCTGCTGGAATAGTTTTCTTACGCAACCTAGTATTGCGTTCTGCGGTTTCATATAGTTCACGAAAACGGTTTTGGTCTGCAAAGAAAGCATCATACAAACCCGGCACATCACTTGGTGAGAACAGTGTGATATCACCACCAGTAATCAGTCTTTCATACATCAGCTTGTTAAACTGCACACCATAGTCCATATGGCGCACACGGTTTTCTTCTGTGCCTTTGTTGTTCTTTAGCACCAGCATGTCTTCTACTTCTAAGTGCCAGATTGGATAATAGATTGTTGCTGCGCCGCCGCGAACACCACCTTGTGAACAGCTCTTAACTGCTGCTTGAAACATTTTATAAAAAGGAATAATACCAGTGTGGTATGCATCACCTTTACGCACTGGTGAACCAATAGCACGGATTTTTCCGCCGCCAATACCAATACCTGCTTTTTGGCTTACATACTTAACAATACTGCTAGTAGTAGCGTTGATACTATCAAGACTGTCATCTGATTCAATAAGGACGCACGAACTAAACTGACGTTGTGGCGTCCTAACGCCAGCCATAACAGGAGTAGGTAAACTAATATCGTGTAAGCTAACTGCATCATAATAATCCTTTACCCACTTTAATCTAGTTTCTTTTGGATAGTCAGCAAATAGTGTAGCAGCAATCAACGCATAACACACCTGAGGTGTTTCAAAAATTTGTCCAGTGACTCTATTTTGCACAAGATATTTGCCACGTAGTTGTTCCATAGCAACATAGGTCAAGTTCTCATCACGTTCGTGTTTAACAAAACTGTTGATACGATCCCACTCGTCGTCATTGTAATAACCAATTAGATCAGGATCATAAAAGCCAAGTTCAATGTTGCGTTCTACAAGCTCTTTGATATGGCACGGCTCATATCCACCATACACTTCTTTACGTAAATGGTAATTGATAAGTCTACCGCCAACATATTGATAGTTTGGTGTTTCTTCTGATATAAGATCTGCTGCTGCTTTGATCAAAGTTTCTTGAATTTCGCTAGATGTAATGCCATTAAAAAACTGGATTTGACTCTTAATTTCTACCTCGCTTGGGCTAACTCCTGTAATATCATTACACGCATAAAAAACAACTTTGTGTAATTTTTCAACATCTAAGGCTTCTTTGCGCCCATCTCGCTTGGTAACTTGAATCATCTTTTTATCCTTCTCATTAGTTAAATAATTGGTATTTAGTAGTCACAAGGTATTTCGTAAATTGATTCGATAAACAGACTTTTTGGTAATTCATTTTCATCAATTATTTTCTCTCTATCGAAACCAATTACTTTATCTTGTATATGTAATAGGTAATGGTTACAAGATCTTTTGTTATCTTGTGTAATAGTTATCTTCATTGGCACTTGGGAAAAACGATCAGTTAATCTCAAAGTGTAACCAATTCCCAAAATATATCCAAAATCATCATATAGATTTTCATCAAGTAATTCCCAAGGATCGGGATAGGTATCTGGTGTGTAAGGGTCAATTCGGAAACTTGTAATTGGAGCCTTATTGTAGAGTTCTAATGTGCTTTGAAATGGATTGTCATCATTTTCTAATTTATTTCTAAAATCAAACCAGGCACGAAGCCGGTCCTGAACTTTCATGTCAAACATTTAATATTATGATCTAACTCTAAAATTGTAAACAAAACTATCGTCTGTAATTGGAATTAAGTTTTTGCAAGAAATAATAATACTTTCTCCATTGCCTACATCACTATCAATATCATCTGTTCTAGCACCAAATTCAAGGTCACTGACATATGCTGTGTCACCTTGGAATTCAAAAGTATGTGCCGTTGTTAAATTTAGTAATCTACTATCATAGTGCATTTCAATGGTTCCGGTTTGTCTTACAAAAACATCTGGGTCTGTGCCGTTTACTCTTTCACTATTATAAATGTAATCCAAGTAAACAACACCTTCATTATACAACGGTAATTTGATAATGTCAACCTGATCACTACCACCATCTTGTAAAGTGTTACCAATATTAATAGTATGACGTGTAGAATTTTTGTAGTCTACCTTGCCAGCAACTTCTGGAACATACTCTGTGTTTAAATAAGGATCAACAACCGTGCTATCGCCTGCACTTCTATGAGGAGACAATTCAATAGTTCTTTTGAAGTAATTATCTATAGCAGTATTATCTGAATCATTAGTAAATCTTACACATGGATATTCAGCATCTTCTTCGCTACCAATATTGTTGCCTACATTATAAAACCTGTTGTTATGAATGCTATTGTAATTGCCATTTTCAATATCAATACCTGTTTCATAAATTAAATCTAATTCACAATCTTCAATTAGGTTCCAACTTGGGCCTGTGGCAAATCCATTTGCTGCATTTAAAATGCCTTGACCCATACCCCAGCCAAACTTAGCAACACTAACTCTAATATTACGCCAAATGTTTTTATTAGCATCATGATTTGCTACCACTGTTTTAAAATGATTAAAAACAGTGATGTTTTCAAAAATGTTTTCTATACACTGTGCATTTCCTGTGCCTGACATTTTGAATGCTACATGAGCACTATCTGTTGCATTACCAACATCAACACTTGGACTGGTCCACAACCCTTCTAATTTAAGATCTGTAAATTTGCTTCTTGCGCATTCGTTTAAATCAAATGTTGCTGCCCATCTATTATTGCGCAATGTCATGCCTGAAACTTCAATATGTCTTGCTTGGGTAGTATTGCTGCTAGTCACAGGAACAGTTTGTGCTAATCCAGTGTATACACCAGGTGTTGCATTACCATTAACAGTTGCAAACATTGGCTTTGTTGAAGCCGTGACACTATCATCACTGTTGGTAATCAAAATAGTTTTATCTACTCCATCACCTATTAAACAAACCAATGGTGGAATATATATTGTAGAATTAACTGTATATTCACCAGCTGGAATTTTAAGTGTAACTTTTTCATTTACTACCAAAGATCTAAGATATAGTGCATCTATTGCTGCTTGTATTGCTGGAGCGTCATCAGTGCCTAAACCATCGCCAACTGTGCCAAAATCAATAACAGTAGTAAACTGATCCAATTTACTTTGCAAACTTTGTGTAGTCTTTGCAGTTGCTCCCCAAAGGTTGCTGGATGTTTTGTAGATGTATTGATCGGCTAAACTGAAAAGATCACTGTGTTGTGTAAGAATTTCTGTATTACCAACTGCTGGGGCGCCTTCTGATACTGCGCCATTACCAATATACATTTTTTGTGTATCAATTGCCCAGCCTATTTCCCCACTGGCTAATTGTGGAATACCAATATTTGTAAGTTCTCTACCACGTCTATTTTGAATACGAGATATCTGCACAATGGCCATGTTTACTCCTAAGAATTATTTTAAGTATTTAGCCAAACTTCTCATAGTATTGGTAGACACGCTTCCACCATTCTTGTTCCCAATCGTCAAACTCATCAGGCCACAAATCAAACTGTTGATATTCCCCAGCACGACTACACATAAAGATATGTCCTTCACGTATACTTGTGCCATGGACTTCATTATGTGCAATAGCATATGCTGTGAGTTGTAAGAAGTAATCCTCAACCCATTCCAGTTTTTTAGGCTTGTTAGTCTGTTTAAAATCCATTATACACGGATTGCCTTTATATACACCAACAAGGTCAGTAGTGCCTGCATACATTTGAGGAACATAGAGTGGAACTTCGCTGCCCCAAATTTCATCTACATGATCCATTGCATTCATTTTAATTTGCTCTGCCATCATGTGGGCTTGCTGTGCATAAGGATTGCCGCCAGGTTGTGGCCATTCTCCAAACTCAATGTAGTCTTCTAGATACTTGTGCATCCGTGTTCCTACACCTGCTGCTTCAGTGGTAATTTCTTGGGCTTTCTTTTCGCCTACACGCCGTCGCCATTCAATTAGATGTGTTTTGTCTTTTGTTTCACTTAGGATTGTTGTAACACTTGCTACTGGAGGGCCACCTGGTGTTTCATAGCGGCGCTTTCCATTTACTTCTACTCGCTTTAACCGCTCATAGGAATACTTGTTTTTAATTAAAGTCATATTATATTATAATAGGATCAGGACCTTTTGTCAAGTTATAAATCCTTTAGGTCAACTGCTTTCTTAGCCATCTTACTTACTGTGTCTTTGTCACGTGGTTTGGCGTCTAAATCATCTACTTCACTGGTCTTCAAAACAACTTGTCCTTGTGTGAAGTCTTTTATAATTTCATTTACTCTTGGATCACTATCATATGCTGCTTTTAATGTGTCATAATCAAACTGTGGCATACCCATGTTTTGCATGTATTCATTCAACTGTTCCATAGTGAAAGAGGTTTGTCCTTTGTCTTTCAACAAAGTTAAAACTTGATAGAGCTTGTCAGTTGTTACTGCTTCAGTTACTTTTTTTTTGAAAGAATCTTGCCTAGCTTGCGTGGGTCAACACTTTCACGCTTTTCTCTTTCGTCTGGCATATCGCCACCGGCTGCTGGCTCTGCTGAATCAAAGTCGTCACCTGCGTCCATATCCATACCAACGTCACCTTCGTCTGATCCATCATCCATGTCGTCAGTTGGTTCCATGTCCATGTCATCCATGCCATCGTCACCCATCATAGGAGTATCAACTTCACCAGTTAATTGACCTACGCCGCCTGTAAGAGCATCACGTGTAACTTCCATTGCACTATACATACTATCAAGAGCAGGTTTTACAGTTGCAACAAATGCTTCTGATTTTTCTGCACCCATTTCATCACGGATAGCATCTGCTAGTTCTAGCATTGATTCTGTTTGCATTTCAGCAGTGTCTTCCATCCAACCAGTAAGACGGTCCACCATTTCTTTTGCTGCCATTACAAGTTCTGCTTGATCTTCTGCACCTTCGGTGACTTGAGTTTCTTCAATTGCTTCTTCTTCAATGTCGCCACGCTCTGAAATTTCTGCATTTAATACGTCCAACATCAATTTTGTTTTTTGATATGTTTCATTGTGAACTTTATCAAAACTTTCGTTGGTTTCTACATTGAACAATCTGGTTCTAATTTTATTACGAGCATCCTGTAGTTGCTCAAGTGTAAACTTTTCCAAATTAATTTTAGCGCCAAAACGCTTTGCAAGACTTTCATTAAGTGTCTTTGCTGTTACTGGTTGTGCAAATTCTGAAATAATCATAGTTTTTTCCTGTGATGGTTTATTACTTTTATTTATCACTATTGTGCTAATATGTATGATTCTAGAACACGATTTTCACGTTCAAGCATGTCTTGTGCTAGTTCTAACCGTGTTTCAAGTATAAATTTTTTATCTTCGTCGTTAGTTGTGTTAATTATATGTTGATAATGCACTGCATCGTTCAAATGTTTTGCAGCTCTTTGGTCACGCTCTTGTAAATTGTTGTATGCATGTCCAACATTATGTGCTTTTGCTATTGCGATTGCGCCATGCTTGGTGTTTGCAAATTCAACAATGCTATTGCTTTCAGCATCAATAATAACAAAGCCATGTCTTTTGCTGTGTCTGACTATAGTTTTGCCAATATGAATTGCTTTACCTTCTTTATACGGTAATGTATATTTTGGTAATATTTGATCTATTAAATCTTTAAGTTGATTTGCTGCACTATTGAGGTTTGTCATTTCCTACCACCAACACGGCTCCCTTGTAGTTAACTTTAGAAACAATACTTTTCCTTACTAAGTTATTCAATACAACCTGTTCACGTTCAGTAAAAATATCAATATAACAGGGATTTTTCAACCTGTCAAGTAATTTTTTTTCTTCGTTGGTTGTATAGATAGTAAAGTCTGATATTAATTCATTCAACTTCATTGTGCGGCTGCCCTTTCAAGATCCTGCTTTTTATATGTCATTTTTCTTGGTTCGCCCGGTTTGGCTGTTGGATCTTCAATTTCTACATCGTCACCTTGAGTTTTTGTAACTTTATAAGATTTCTTACCGCCTGGTGTGTTTGTTGGTAGGTTAATAGATTTACCTGGTCTAATATTTGGATTGGCACCCATTGGTTGAGCACCTTGTGTTTTTTGTGCTGCACCTGGTTGAGTTGGTGCTGCGGCTTGTGGCTCTGGTTCACCTAAATTAGGTTGTGTGCCAACTTTAGCATTTGGATTATTTGTAGGTTCTTCATCGTCGTCGCCGGCTACTGCATTATATGCTCCTTTTGCCACAGCGCCAACACCTTTTGCCACAGCGCCAACACCTTTAGCAACGCCCTTTGCTGCAAGTTTACCAATACCTAGTGCCGCCTTGCCTGCAAGTCTGCCTGTGCCGCCAAGTGCTGCTCTTGCAACACCTCCTGCAATCGCAGGTATGAGTGGAAGTATTTCGTCCATTCTTTCTTCTTCAGTTGTGAACTCTTCGTATCTCATTTGCGCTTTCTTGGCTTGGGCCTGTTTAGTTTATATACACGCTTAGTGGTTGGTCTGCTAGTTGTTCTTGAACGTCTAATCGCTTGTAGACTGCTTTTACTTCTTCTTGTCCTTTTTAAACGTGTGCTTTTTGTTTGTGAAGTTGGAGTTGCGCAGGTGCTAGGTTTAGCAACCACTCTGCCTTTTTTAGGACCGCTGGTGCAACGATACTTGCGTTTAACACCGCCTTTACTATCTCTGGCCCATACCTGTTTGTAGGCTTCTATGATCTCTGCAAACTTCATCTTCTTTTATTTAACTGCTTTAATCTTTTACTTGCCGGATTAGTACGTTTAGTTCTCTTTGCTTTTCTTGCCATTCTACTGCCTAACTTGCGTTTGGTTTGTTTTAATCTTACACTGGCTTTGATATTCAAGGGTGCATAACATTGTGACATTTTAGCAACCACACGACCTTGACGTCTTCCGGTTGTGCAACGATACTTACGAGTCACAGCTTTTCCGCTACGTGCCCATACTTGTTTTTCGTCCACAGGTTCTTCGTATAGATCTCTTAACAACATATGTTATTTATCAGTAAAATTAGAGTTGAAGTATAATTACAACAATAGTAGAAAGCAAACCTGCAACTATTGTGCCAGCGGCACCTATTATAACTTTGGTAAGACTGCTTTGTCCTGCTGCCATTTGTTCTGCAATGCTATCTAGTTTATGCTCAACGGTGCTTAGACGCTTTTCAAACTGCTCATAACGTAGTGCGCACAGATCAACGTGTGCTTCTAAACTTTCTTTTTCTAATGCAGATGTCGACATTCATTACTCCATATGTTAACGACAGGAAATAGCCTTTTCGTGATACCTAAGTGAATGCCTGACAGAAATAATCTGTAATATTATTTATCATCTGGCATGGCGAATATAGTGTTGATTACGCTGCCTTGTGTCAAAAAAGCATTACAATTTACAGTATTTTCTAAGTCTGGAATTACAGGAACAATGTGCATATCTTCAGTTAACATTTCTAAACTATGTTGTCCTTCGCTTTCAAATTCAAAAGTCAATGTCCAAATTTTTTGATTACCTTCTGCATCAAGAGGTAATTCTGTAACATTAACCTCGTCAAATGTAACATTAACGTTGTAAGGATTTGCTCTCATGCTGATAGTGTTTATAGCTGTAAGAAAATTTTGATGTTGGTTGGCTTGAAAAGGATTGTCGCCTTTCCTAGCACCAGTAGGAGTTATGTCCACAAGAGTTTGCATAATAAAACGCATATGTTATTTACAGTCATAAAAAAAGCGCCACTGTAAAAGTGACGCTTTGTTTTTTACGCTAAAGCCCTATTATGGGTTTTGTGTGAATGTTGCTACTAGTGAAATTCCGCTTACTGCTTCTGCTCCACCTGGGCCACCTTGCACCATTACGTGCTCGCCGTCGCCTGTTCCTTCAACTGCTGCAATTGTTCCACCATATGTTGTTGTGATAGATGTGATTGCGGCTGCTGTTGTGATTGTGCCTGTTGCGATTGCATAGACATATGTTTTTGGGCCATTGCCGTTGCCAGCTACTACTGCTGCATTTGGGTTTGCTACTACTGCCATTTTTTTCTCCTAATACTCTTAATGGACTGCTATTGTTCTATAGCATTTGTATGTTAGTATTTAGTCTTTGAAATCGAAAATATAGTCAAATGGCTTCAAAACGAGGTAAAATCTACAACATTCTCACACTATTTAAAGTTAAACCGCTTAATTGCTTGATTCTTTCTAGTTCAAGAGTGTGATCTTCGGTTGCAACCTTCTTTTTGTTCCATGCTGAGCCTGGATCAGCTTCTTGTTTATCAACTATTGCTTTTGCTTCTGGCTTTGCTTTAAGAATACTTTCAACACTGCCTAAATCTGCTGCTACTGCGTTATCACCTAGCAAACGTTTTGCTATATCGTCTAGGTCGTTTGCAATTAACTCGCCACTGTCTCTGTCAACCAAGCCTTTGTATGGGCTCCACTTCATGCCCATTTCCTTTGCAAGGTCAGCAATCATAATTTGCTTGTGGATACCTTTGTAAGGACTACCGCTGGGAATATTATGCACATGAAACTTCTGCGCTGTATCACCACCAGGCACAACCATGATGTCTACTTGCTGTGAACCACCAGCAACATTTGTTTTAACATGCACAATTTGTCCTGTGCGTTTGGTTTCAAATCCTGCTGCTTGAAATACTTTTTCTAATTCAACTCTTGCTTCGCTCGCTGTCTTGACATTAAAATGTTTTGCCATTTCGCCGGCGTCAGCAATCATATCCAAGTCGCCTGACATCTTACCTGGAGTAGGAGTAGCACCTGAACCAATAGGCAATGCTTGAACTCCTGTTTTGTTCATCACTGCTGCAATTTGTTTTTGCATATCAGGAATAATCTTTTGATCAAAGTTGCTGGTGCCTTGGAAAATATTTCCGCCTTCTTTAACTATCATTTTTTGCCCTCAATTACTTTATCAATACCCACTTTGAATTTACGTGGATTATTGTTGCGGATTGCATTGAGAAAACGCCTTTCAAGATCTAATGCTGTTTCAGCATCATACGTTTCGTGCAGTTTTTTAATTAAATTGCACGAGCTTTCAATTAGATTGGTTCCTGTGGTTTGCAAAAACTCGTCGTGACGATCTTTACCACCAATACTTTGTAGTTCTTCTAATATGCCTCTAGTTCTTTTTCTCATAACAACAACTTCCTTATGTGTATTTAGTATAGCTGTATAATAAATATGCATATAAGTGAGGGCTTGATATGATAACTGAAATGAATTTCCACGCACGTAGTCTTTTATTCGCGAGACTAGCCAGTGTAGCATATAGCGATGATGTAGAATATGTAAAGAAAGTTGTGAGAAAACACGGATTTACCACAGTAGAATTTTACAATAGAGAAGGCGCACAAGCATATAGATTTATGAACAAGACTGATCTAGTGATTGCTTGCCGTGGAACACAACCTACAGAGTTTAATGATATCAAAGCAGACTTAAATGCTTTACCTGTTATGGCAGAAACTGTAAGCAGAGTTCATAAAGGTTTCAAAGACGAAGTAGACGAACTTTGGCCAATGGTGTTGGAAGACATTGATCGCAAAGCAAACGCAGACAAGAAACTTTGGTTTTGTGGACATTCATTAGGTGCTGCTATGGCTACTATCATGGCCAGCAGATGTCATCTATATGAAGAAATTCAACAAGTGGAAGAATTATATACATTCGGTTCGCCAAGAGTAGGATGGAACGGTTATTGTAAAAGTTTATGTGTGCCTCATCATCGTTGGGTAAACAACAACGACATAGTCACAAGAGTGCCATTGGCTGCCATGTTGTATAGACATCACGGCACAGAGCATTACATGAACGCATATGGCCTTGAGCGTAAACTAACACCTTGGCAACGTGCTAAAGATCGTTGGCGTGGAATGTGGATGGGCATCAAGCAAGGCAAAGTAGATAACTTTGGCGATCACTCAATGACTGAATATATTGCTAACTTGGAAAAAATGCAGGGCTAACCGTGGCCCTGCTCGTGTTTATTACGGAACAACCCGACCCTATGGGTATTACAAACCATTAGGCACAATCACATAATGGATCATTAGCACTATGGCTACTGAAGCACCTAGTCCTATCATCATTTTAAAGAAATCCCTGGTGACAAGTGGAAACACACTTTTAAATTTGTGCTTGCCTGTTACTGTTGCCATTGCCAACTCACGTCCACATAGCAAACCAACGAACACCCAAGTTGTCGACATTGGAATATCATTTAGTTCTTTGAAGAACCAAAGTATTAACCAATAGACAGCATCAATGATTGTAGCACTGCGAACATATCTTGTGTTATGTTTTTCAATAACGATCTGTTGTATTTTACCGCCGCCTTCACGGAACATGTAATAAAGTCCGCCTACGAACACAACACTGACCAGTATCATAAGATCAACAGGTAGTTGTCTAGGCAGGAACACTGCGATGTTTGCCATATCGTGACTCAACCAAGTGAACCATAGGAAGCCTGTTGTTACCCATTGTCCAACACGCCAATAACGTTTGTGTTCTTCTTTGACTGGCTTTGCTTCGTCTAAGATTTTACTTACTACAATCCAGATAGCATAGGCTGCTACTGCCGCAACTGCATACCCCATCATAGATTTCATCAGCATCTTTTCTAATACAAATGTGCTTGCGAAAGCACTAAGCACCAAGAAACTTGTGCTAACCGGCACACCAATACGTGTTAAAATCAATAGCACACCTGGTGCTGCTGCGTGATACCATTGTATTTCTTGGAAGGGTATTTTGTTTAGACGACCATAACTAATGTCGCCTCCGTTCATATACCAACCATACCAGATTGTATATAATAAAACAGCCGAAGCGGCTGCCCACATTGTTCTCCAGTGAAAACGATCATTGTTTGACGCAATCCACGTTCCTAACGTCTGGACTGAATCGTTTGCGATGACTGCATAGGCTGCAAATAAAAAGCCCACCAGCATCCATAGTGTAAGTAGTTCCATAATATTTTCCTTTGCTTGACGGCTTTACCCCGTCGCTCACAAATGTAATTTTACATTACACGAATACTTAGTAAAAGTCTAGTAAAAGTTTTGTAACAGATTTATGACAATAGGTATGCAATGTGCGCATAACGTCTTTGTCATATTGTTGATTGTTTTGGTAGGGTTTTTATGCTATATACTATTGTAGAAGGAGAAAAACTAGCAGGTGCTAGACTCGGATCACATACACATATATATAGGAAAAACAAAATGACACAATATGTTATTGCAGCCAGTGAATGGCTAAACTTTGGCGGAGTAGTAGAATTCTTCCGCGACCTA
>Ga0208917_1000098_pt1 | contig 40216 bp, 69 predicted proteins | sample DEB08_DNA_10_FD_185500 | JGI IMG/M metagenome (GOLD analysis project Ga0208917, IMG submission 185500) | Aqueous microbial communities from the Delaware River and Bay under freshwater to marine salinity gradient to study organic matter... | ecosystem: Environmental > Aquatic > Marine > Coastal ...
AGGATGTTTTGGTAATCTACAAACTCTGTAGCACTTGCAGCATCATAGACCCTTACTGAAACTGTATCTGCATCTAATGTTGTATCTGGAATAATGTAAACCGGATTATCGATATATTGGCCCACGACGAACGTTTTCTGCTTTAGCGTACCTTCATAAACCGGGATAGAGGTTGAACCACTTGATGTTTTGAATTCATAGAAGCCCTGGCCATTATCTGTGGCATAATATGGTTCTATAGTTCTAAATGTAAATGATATGTCATCAACCGTTGTATTAAATCCTGTATATGGCGGTAGTTGAATAGTAGCTTGTCTAGGCTGTTGTGACGAAGGAACAGTAATACTTAATCTTAAATTAGCTCTAGATGCTGTATCTGTATCAGGAATGTAACCAATACCTTCAGCTAGAGACACCATAGAGCTTCGAAGCTGTGCAGTTGGTAGGTAAGATTCGTTTAGTGCAAAGTTAGCAATGAGACCATTCATATGTGTATTATGTGCAAGAACATCTAAGATGTTCGATAAGGCCGAAGCTTCAAAGTTATAGTCAGCAAACTCCTCTTTACTCTGTAGGAAGGTCTTTAGATTATTCTTTATATTATTAAAGTCTAATGCGGTTGATCTAATTGTAGTTGCCATATTATCTTAGCCTTGATACTGAGGTTGTAAGGGTTACCAACTCTTGGGTGTTAATGACCTGGTATTCTAACGTAACACTTAAACTGTTATAATCTTCTTCTGCCTTTACGTCTAATTTTCTAACAAGAGCTCTTGGTTCATATAACTCAATTTGATATGAAATCTCATCCCTTAGTTCTTCTTCCATATCAGGATCATCGATCAGCTCAAATAACTTAGATGTAATATTTCCACCAAAAAATGGTTGAAATGGTTTTTCAAAATGGTTAGTCAATAGCAAATTTTTAATTGCCTGACTAACAGCAGCCGCATCTTTCTTGATATAGAGTTCACCATTTGGTTTAGCAGTGAACGAAATATCAATGTCCCGATAGACCTTTTTTCTACTAGTAATCAGAGTACTAGTATTAAGATCCCCGTCCTGTTTGGATAAGACTTTTGTTACTGCCATGTTCTACTCTTTTTACATATATTTATACGTGTTAACCAATCTCAACAATCTCGTTCTCTGAAAACTTAAAGTCGTTAAAGGTAGTTGCTAACTTCCTATTGAATATACCAAAATAGTTTTTATCGAATGTCGGGAGCTTTACTATTAATCTGACTGTTAGAGATGCATCTGGGGCCATTGTGTCATAGGCCAAAGTAAGTTCATCAAAATAAAAGCTGTCCTTGATCTGAAGTGCTAACTCATAAGTTCTAGAGTTATCGACTCTACCTTTCTGATTGACTACCTTATATACCATTGCCTGACCGGTTCTTTTGTAGTCGTTAACACCTCCTGCGGTTACCTTTTCATTTGGGCCAACATTATATACACCCTCTGATATTAATATGCTTATTCCAGGCAAAAGATCCACTTCATTTACCCTTGATATTAATAAAGAATGCACGTATAGATTAGGAAACAGCACCTCTTTCTCTTTATCACTTAAGGTCTTAAATCTTCTAGATCCATATGGTGCAAAGAATGCTGATATGGGCGTCCCAGCAAATTTATCTGTTACCTTTAAAAGGCTAGGTGCTTTCCAAGGCGAATCCAATCCTACAAAGATTCTATGTTCCGGATTCTTTTTTAATAGGATAGAGGTCTTTTTTACGTTTGCAGAGTTTATCCTATTGGATGCAAATATGGGATCAGGGTCTTTATCAAATGACCTTCCGGTTGTAACCTTAGGCTTGGCATCGTTGTAATTAGCACCAATAATGCCTTCTTTAATTAATGTAGTAGTAAACTTTTCATTTGCCCTATTCGTGGGATCCCTTAGCTTGGATCTAGCTAATTCTTGTGTTATGGTAAAACGATCTGCCATTAAAATATTCCATCATAGTCTGCGGTTCTATCAATATAGTTTTTAATACTAGCCTCATGATCAACTGTTACCTTCTTAATACCACCAGCAGATCTGGTGAGATATGTTGTAACCTTTTCTGCAGTTGGTTTAGCAATTGTAGGAGTGGGTGTACCAGTATATGTACCCCCTCCAGAACCGGGACCTAATGGTGCGGATCCTGCTTCATCTGCCTTTTCTGCGAATTTCGATTTGCCATTTAAAGACCCATGGAATGTAGGAGCAGTAACACCTTCTTCGAACACTGCACCCTTTCCACTAAACAACATACTAGTTCCGCCAATAGTTCCTGCACCCCCTTGTACAGTCATATTATTAGCTGATAGAGTTAAGTTATCAGATGCAAGATTCATAATGTCTGCAGAGGTAGCAAAGAAGTTACCCTTTGTTGGCATATTCACATTGCCCTCGGTGTTCATAGTGTAATCCTTTTTAACAGAATTATAACTAGAACCTAATACTGTGGTTGCGACGTTTTCTGTAACAAAACTAGAAACGGATCCTTTTACTGTTTGAGTGATTCCTCCATAGTTAGCTTTTACCTCGTCACCACCTACAGTTTCATTCTTATCGTTTCTTACATTTAGGTTAAAGTCTAAACAATCAATATTAAACTCCCCGTCTACCTTGAAATCTAGATTACCTTTATAATGAATGTTACCATTACCTGTGATGATGACTGTTTGATCCCCGCCTGTACATTCTATTTTATTCTTTAAGGCTGATATACAAATACTTCCATCTGCACATAGTTCTATGCCTGCACCACTATTATGTTTAATCAGGATTCTTTCATTACCAGGTGTGTCATCCATTTCAAACGTATGACCGGTCATTGTTTCAGTGATTCTATTTAAACCGTATTCAGGTACAACACCATCGGTCATGGTTAGATCTACATTCTCATCATAAACTGCCCAAGTCAGTGAGTTTCTTTTTTCACCAGTATACGACTGGTTCATACTGCTTCGATACATGTACTCTGGTCTAGGAAATTGTCCTGTATCATCTTGGGGTAAATTAGTCTTTGCCATATTTAACTCCGATATTCATCCATAAGGAAATAATTCAAAGGAAGTGGTCCCTTTGATGGATCGTAATTTGTATTAGGGGGTCTTTTAATATACCAGCTGTTTAGCCATTTAGTAGGATCTGAATATGACTTGGCTGGGGTATAATATTCATTACCCTCATCATTTAATACGTAGAAGTGTCCACCTCCAATTGTCTGATCATTAATAATTACTACTCCAGGTGCTGCATCTAGAATATCTTTTACTAAATTAGTTAAAGCCCTATTCTGAGCAGGAGATGATGATTGGTCTGCAGGCGCTGCACCGATGCATATACAAATAGAAAGAGGATAATGTTTTTTCATCAATTCGCTTTGGCCCAACACGAATTCTGTTTCTTTTTCTATCGGTCTTCCTCTTTCGACAAGGCCTTGGCTAGATACAAAGAAATGGAAAGGCGTGCCGAGGGGAAAAACTCGGGCATATTCCCTATGAATATCCTTATGGGTTTCAAATCTAGGAGGCATACTGAAGAATATAATCTGTGTAATCTCTCTTTCTGCATTCGATAGCTCTGCATAAACTTCTCTCCCAACTACTGGGGCAAAGTTTCTGCGATCATTCAAATCAGTATCTGCCTCTCTCCACTGTGAGGTAGTTAAGTCGATATAGTTTACGTCTAGGTCAACGTTTACCTCATCATTCTTTTTCTTAATTTGTTTGGTGTAGGTGTTGTCCACAGACTTAACTATATTGATAGCCTGATTTAATGTTAGATCTGATTTATTTTTTAGGATAACCGCTGCATCTCTTATCTTACCCGATTGAATAAGTTTTACGATCTCAGTGGTTTCCTTTTTATCCAAGACTATCTTTACACCATTTTGAATAGCAATAGAGTTTATAATGTTCCGGGTTGGCGCTAGAAACTCTTCAATAGTATTTTCAATAAAGGAATTAAATCCATTGAACACTGATCCAATTATATCATTAGCTACAGTTTGAAGGTTATTTACTAGACCTTTCAGATTATTAAAAGTATTCTCTGCAGACCCTAACACTTGGCCTAAAACATTGTTCAGGTTCTTAGTATCCAATTGTATCTTAAACTCTTCAGCAATTTTATCTAGATTCATATCTTTATTGATATTTGCCTCAATGGTTTTAGCTGTCTCATCGCTGAATTTCTCTAAGGCGCTTGCTACGGTATCTGAAAAGGGTGCTAGAACTACTACGTCTAATCCACCATCCTGGGTTAATCTTGAATCACCTGTTATAGATGTTAAGTCAGTTCGGTCATCGCCAACTTCTTTAACCATATCCTTAAAACTGGTCTCTAATTCTGCTACGGCTATTCCTACCTGATACTCTAATCCGTCATTCTGTGTAGTAGATTTTACTATTGCGTTCTTGGATTCCTTCGGAAAGGTCAAGGATAACTTTCCCTCGGCCACTGCAGCATCAAGGGTTTTTTTAGTTTCGGGGCTTAAGTTGCCTAGTTCACTTTCAAAATATTCATCCAAATTTGACATTATTGTACTCCAGTATTCCTAGCCTTAGCCAAAGAGGCATACCACTGTCTCTCCGCTAAATTAGCTTGCTGTACTCTCTGAGACCAATGGGTCTCTACCGCCACCTCATACTTTTTCAAGAATCTCCAAGCGGGGTTTGACAGATCTTTATTATTTACTGTAATCTCTGTTAGTAGTGCAGGATTAGAAAGTTCATTCCAAACTTGGTGTGAAGGATTAGTTTTCATATCATGAATTAAGAACTTAACTTGGGTAAAGAAATCATCCCAATTCTGTGGGGGTTGTTGGGCTTTTGCAAAAGCTTTTAGCTGTTGAAATCTTTGAACGTTTTCCGCGGCATTCCATTGAGCTAGCCCATATGAATCCTCACTTCCATTTGCTGGTTTATAATTAGCCTTTGGATTAAACCTAATACCATCCTGGAAAGATTCAATAGCTAAGTTTCCTACAACACCTGCAGCACCTCTTACAGGTAGCCCCTCATCGGTTAATATTTTCATTAGGATCATTCTTCTTTGATCTGCGTCAGCTTTTCCGTCATTATATAATGATACCAAATCATCAGTTATAATTACTGGAGTAACCTTTCCACTGAAAACGGATTCAGTTTGTTCGTCACCACCATTAAAAAAATTATCGCTGGATCTTGAATTAGCCCTTTGTACTGTCGATGGGACTTCCGTATGAGGGATAGATCCTAGGATCAAAGGAAGTTGGGATTGTTTACCATCTAGGAATATACCGAAGACAAATGCTGTCGGCTGTAGCTGTGGGGAAAGGCCAAGACCCGAGGTTCCTGGTTCGGTGGTAGGTATTAGGGCTTGAGCGTAAGGAAGATACTTATCATCTACTTCGTCACCATGTAGACCATGGATTCTTACCTTGAATCTACCCTGGCCTTCTGGGTCTTTCCCCTTGACCGTTCCAAGCCACCATCTAACATTATCCCCGTAAAACATTCTTACTCCCCGACCCAACTTTTGCCACATCCATTTGAACATTATGAAGACCATCTAATACATTAAATACATGTTTAGTTCTTAATATTAGGAAACTCCCAGATCTGTCCGGATTGGATAGTTCTGGTTCTCCGTCATCACTTTTAAGAATATTAATGTCCACTAGGTTTCCCACTGTAGATTTCAAAGATGGAGTAGAAAATATCATTCCTGGCATTTGGATAGTTATATAGTTAGCAAGTAGATACCTAAGAATGCTTGACCTTACTACTTTTAATATATGATCCTCATTTTTAATTTGTCCGGCAAAGCTAAGAACAGATTTATCATCACCAGTTCTATCTATGGTATCTCCAGTCACCACAAAATTCACCGCCCCGATATATTCAGACAAGGTTTTACCCCCTTTAGGGAACCCTTCCTCGTTATAGATTGCTGTTAGATTATCAAATATGTTTAACCGCTGTCTCCCAACGGGCTTATAAACCCCTTGCTGAATTTGATTAGCTAACTGCTGCTCCATACTAATAAATCGGGAATCAGATTTAGAGGAGTTAACATTCACGCTCTCTAGTCTTGATCCATATGCTCCAAGTCTAGCTAGTAGATGAGCGTGATTTTTTTCAGTCTCATCAATCGCGCCGATAGTATGAGCTAGATCATCCCCGTCAACACCGTCAGTTGATGTTCGTGCTCTAGAATAAACAAGAGGTCTATTAGGATTAAAGCTTTCTCTTTCAATGATACTTTCTAAATCTGTAAGGACTAAATTATTTTGGTTCAATGTTGAGTAGCAAAAGTAAGGCAATCCTTTTTCAGTGGTCATTCTATTTAGGATTGTATTTACAATTTCAAATGGAGTTTGCCAAGGGGCAATATATCTAATGTCACCCTGATAAGATGGCTTCCAATAATAGAAATCTTCAGCATCATTACTTTTAATAGGAATTTGTGAGGAGCTTTTAGTTCCTGGCGTAATAATAACTTCCTTATTTAGCTCACTACGAAGGATTTTTCTAATAATGTTTTCACCATATCCCTGATAGCCTCTATTGATTTTATTCACCTTATCAAAGTATGCTACGTCCTCAATAAGATGTAACTTCATCAAGCTCATGTTTGGATTACCAGCCACAGGGATGTTATCTGAGATAGAATCAACCCGAAAAGATTTCTCCATCATAGGCATGTTTGGGGATATGGAACTTCTATATGTAAGCACAATCTTTTCTGTGCCTTTAAAACTGTTAATGATCCCTTGGTCTTCCATCATAGAGAGTTCAGCAGTCAAATAACTGTTGAATATACTTTCGTACACTACAAGCTCTAATACATTTGTATCCTGACCGTCTGAAGCAAGTAAAACTTTCTCAGAGATTCGCTCAGGAATATCTAAGACAATACTAGAAATATGGATTTGCTCAGGTGAGAAAGGTCCTATTGTCATTTTATGATCTTAAAGCTTTTTGGAATTCTGTGTTTATTTTGTTGGCCATGGCTTGGGTAAAGACCTTAATTTGACGGAGGTTATCATTTTGTTCCTGTAATCTATTTAGATATGTTGTAGGGGTCTTATCCCTAAGAGCTGGAAAGTCCGGTCTATTATCAAGATAAAGCGTATCGGAGTTAAAATCGACTGGGAGATCGTACCACGTACCATCTGAATTAGAATAGTGATGTACAGCATTTTGTTGATCCACCACTCTATGGACATCCACTCGTTTTACATTATCAGATGTCCAGGTACTAGGATAAACGCCATTCCTGGATTGTACCTCACCTCCGTTGAATGTATAAGTGGATACAGTTGCCGTTGCAGTTGCTCTATCGCCTGATGTTGCTGTTGCACTATCTGGAAGAGCAATGGTCACTGTAGGGGTAGTAATGTAATCATCACCACCATCGTCTACTTCAATTTGAGTTACCACGCCATTAGTTACAAACGCCGTTGCCCGTGCACCTTCTCCGCTTCCACCAGTGATAGTTACCTTTGGTGCAACAGTATAACCAGACCCACCATTTGTTATTGTAATGCTTTTAACCTCTTTGAAAGGTTTTACAGTAATTTGACCTAGATCTAAATTCTTTTCAAGGATCTTACCCTTGAATGTAGGATTGTTTATATCCCCGGCAATAATAATATTATTCACATAAAATTCATTATATAGTTTATAGGTAGTCAAAAAGGTTTTGTTAGGATAAAATTCCTTTGCCAAACTCCTAACCTCCTGCTCATCCAATGGCCAACCTTGTTGTCTAAGATTATCGTTCAGCAAGTAAAAAGTCCAGTAGTAATCTATTGTACCGTACAACTCATATGATAATGTATCAGGTCTCATCCCATCAGTTATAAAAAAATTTTCATATAAAGCCGCGTCATCAGACACCTGATCTACCAGATCTATATATGTAGTGATATTCTGGAAAAGTGCAGTGGTGAGTTCATTACCAAATGTATAATCAACTAATGGATAATTTGAAAAGAAAGTCATGTTTGGTCCTCTTAATAACCCTCAGTAATATCTTGAGCAGTCAGTGCAACTGTTTCAGTAAACGTTAATGTTATATCAGTCTCTTGGAAATTACCATCTGAATGGAAAGCCATAGAGGACTGGTTATACTGTACAGCTACGTCAGTTAGATAAGATGGCTTAATATAGGTTGCTACGTCTTTATTTCTATACTTCATTTGAATATCGAAAATACTAGGATAACGGAATGCAGCTTGTATTCCGGCTTCTCTCTGTGACTCTGGGTACATTTCTTCACGGAAAAATCTTACAATTCTTTTTACCTCTTCGGCCTCTTCGTGACTATCAGGAATCATTTTAAACGTAAATCTAAATGTTCTAATTTCTGGTCCAGCTAGGATAGCTCTTTTGTTTGGATTTAAGGCAATACCGGTTGTACTACTAATAGCACCCGCCACACCAGTATTTAATTTAGAGGCGATTCTCATCGCAGCAACTTGTGCACCAGGACTACCCAGTCCATAGTTAATCGTGTCTCCAATATTGGCAAATGCATTGCGAAAAGCCGTTCCCAGAGCAGGGAACAGATCAGCACCAGATTGCAATGCTGCTTCCGTTCCGGCACCTAATATACCTAAGTCTACGTTGTTATATGTAACTCTGTCTTGGAATCCCATGGACATTGGTAGATAAAGGGTACACTTTCTCCCGCTGCCAATTCTAAGAGGAAGTTTACTTTTATATGTACCTTTGTCTTTCGCAACTAAAGCTTCTCTCGCACTCTTCCTTGCCGCTTGTTGAATTATTTGGTTGTCACTTCCTAAATTTGAAGATACTGTTTGATCAACATAGGCGCCTATAAGTGCATCTAGTGTTTTATTAAAAATATTTTGCTCTTCGTTTTTCCTGGCTGTGAAAATTACTCGACCCTGATATGTCTCTTGGTCTGTAAGAGGATACCTCATTCGTTCTTGGCCTGCTAAGGCTACAGCTTGCTTCTGCTTTGCCGTGCCATATTGCTTATAGGCACTTCCTCTCCCAGCTTCCCCGAAGTCGTTCATTTTTTATCCTTAATAAATATTAAAAAGTTAAAAGTATTTATATGGTAATTATGGCATACTCTGGAAGATATAAGGTAAAGAACCGAAGCAAGTATAAAGGGAATCCTGACAATGTAGTCTTTAGATCATTATGGGAACGTAATGCTTTTAAATGGTGCGATGATAATCCAAATATAAAGAGTTGGGTATCCGAAGAGGTTGTGATTCCATACTTCTATGATGTGGATAAGAAATATCACCGATACTTCATGGACTTAAAGATTACTTATAACGACGGCAAAACCGTACTCGTAGAGATTAAGCCAGCCAAGGAAACAACCCCACCGGAATATAAAGGTAGAAAGACCAAGCGTTATATTACGGAAGGTATGACCTATGTCAAAAACCAGAACAAGTGGAAAGCTGCACAGGAGTACGCACTGGATCGTGGCTGGGAGTTTCAGATCTGGACAGAAAATCATTTAAGTGCATTAGGCATTCTACCGAACCCTAAAAAGAAACTGAAACCACTTGCTCCAATAAAAGTTAAAAAACGTACATAAATAGTACCATGAGCAACTTATTTAACAAACTAGAACTACAGGCGTTTAGGGCTGGTATTACACCCAGGACCAAAGAATCAAGAGATTGGTTTAGACGGAAGGCAATGGCACTCCGTAATGTTAGTCGTAGTGCTTTGATGAAGGAAGAACCAGTGACACTATCAGATCGATCCGTCGTTGGATCGATGTACATGTTCTTCTATGATCCAAAGCATAAGGACACACTACCATTCTATGATTCGTTTCCGTTGGTAATTATGATAGATAAAGCTGAAGGTGGATTCTTAGGATTGAATCTGCATTATCTCCCACCAGTTCTTAGAGCTAAGTTCCTTGATGCTTTGCTGGATATAACCAGTAATGATAAGTACGACGAGACTACAAAGTTTGCTTTGTCCTATTCATTATTGAAAAGATCAGCGAAGTACAAATACTTTAAACCTTGTGTAAAGCATTACCTAACTAGTCATGTAAGAAGTAGGTTCGCGAAGGTGCACGCGCCCGAGTGGGAGATTGCTACATTCCTACCTACAGCTGATTGGCAAAAGGCTAGTAAGTCAACGGTTTATTCTAACTCCAGAAGGATGATTTAATGGCAAGCATTGATCAGTTTAAGTCTTTAGTATCTGCCAAGGATGGCATGGCAAGGGCCAATTTATTCCTGATTGAATTACCTGGGGGATTCCCTGGTGCCTCCGTTCAAGAACTAAATCTGTTATGTAAAGACGTACAACTTCCTGGTCGTCAGATTATGACTAACGAACGCCGCATTGGTATGAAAATGGAAAGAATGGCATACGGTTATGCCATCACAGATATATCATTAACCTTTCATGTAATGAATGACTACGGTGTGAAGGAGTACTTCGAAGCCTGGCAGAACCTTGCTATTGATCAGAATAGATTCGAGGCAGGATATCAGAAGGCTAGAGACGGAAGTGGATATGCTAAGACGGTAAAAATTAGGCAACTTAAGAAGGGGTTTTCTTTACCTCTTTATAAGAAAGATTTCAATTTCGGATCTAGATTACCTTCAGAAATAAAGAATAGATTGCCCAGGATTGGTCCTATTGATTTAGCTCAAGGTCAGTTAGATTTGAGTTATATAACAAACGATGACGTTATCTATACCTGTGAATTACAAGACGCTTTCCCAACCACACTTAATCCTATTCAGCTGAATAACGAATTAGATGGATTGGTTGAACTAAACGTACAGCTATCCTATACAAACTGGACTTCGAGTAAGGCAGTCCAACCATCACAACTACAAAACTTTATATCCCGCCAGATTGGCACAGCAATCGGCAGGGTTTTCAATACTTAATTATTAAAGGATGAATTGAATGGCACTACCCCAGATTAATACTTTCCCTTGGTATGATATTACTATCCCATCAACAAACCAAACAGTAAGATATAGACCATACAATGTAGGAGAACAAAAAACACTTCTTGTAACTTTTGAGGCAGGCGAAGCTAGTAACATTGCTAAAGCACTACTAGACATTGTTATTAATTGTGTTGAAGAGGATCTAGATAAAAATGCTCTTACCACATTTGATGTCGAGTATTTGTTTTTACAGATTAGATCCAAATCAGTAGGTGAAACAACATCAGTAGGATTAAGATGCTCTGAATGTGAACATCAAAACAGTGTGGAAGTAACCATTGATCAGATCAAGATTAACCGGGATAAATTTCCTGATAAGATGATACCAATAAATGATGATTATACGTTAGAACTAAAATTCCCGACGTACATTGATGTATTAGAAAATAAAGAAGGCCTATCCAAGGAAACTATTAGCGAATTATTATATGAAATGGTAATACAAAGTTTGGATAAGCTACATACACCTGATGAGTTAATTAGATTTAAGGATGAACCATTACAAGAGATTCTAAAATTCGTGGATAATCTGACTACCGAGCAATATGAAAAATTATTAGAATTTGTGAACAATTTGCCCCGGTTAAGACAAGATGTAAAGTATGAGTGCGAAGAATGTAATCACAAGAATAATTATACGTTGGAAGGACTATACGATTTTTTTTAATAGCTCTTTCCCATGATACTTTGGTTAATTTTTACCAAGTTAACTTTCAGTTGTTACAGAATTATAACTATTCGTTATTTGATCTAGAGAATATGCTGCCATGGGAAAGAGAGATTTACGTACAAATGCTTCTCGATCAGCTGAAGCAGCAAAGGGAAGAACAACAGAAAAGATCTTTTATTAACAGATAAGGATTAAACAATGTCATCGTTGGAAGTAATTAATAAAACGTTACATGGTATCAGAGAGGATACTGATGAGCTGAATAGAAACTTCTTGAAGTTTTTCTTGGAGCAACAACGTGGCAAGTTAGATGCAGAAGAAGATCGTCGAGAAAGAGCCAAGATGATGGCGGCTCTTGGTGCTGCTGCAGCAGGTGCACGTGCAGGCGGCAGTGGCGGACAGGGCCAATCCGATGGGTTAGGACTTAATCCTCTTAAACTTATAACAGACCTGATTAAAAAATACCCCTGGCTTGCCGCTGCATTAGGCATTCCCGTAATAAAGGCCGGCGTATCTGTAGCAAGGGGCACATATCGCGTTGCCCGTACCACAGCCAAAGTTGCAACAGCACCGGCTAGATTAGGAAATTTCCTTGGGGAAAAAACTGTCGAGCGAGCGAGAGTAATGAAAGAAAAAGCCGCTGCTAAAGCTGCTGAAAGAGCCGCTGCTAAGGCCGCTGCTGATGAATTAGAAAGATTGAAAAAACAAGCTTTTATGAATATGAATGAACCGGATTCGACCGCTGCAGGTGATAAAGAAAGAGCAAGACGTATAAGAAGAGAGCGTCTAAGGTTACAGATGATAAATGCCTCTCAGGGTTTTGGTGATGTTGAAGCCATGGCTGATGTTGAAGCTGAAAAGGCAAGAGCAAGAGCGAGAAGTTTACAAGCACAGAGAGGCTTTGTACCAGGAAGCACAGCCCAAAGTGCTGCTAGATATTCCACACTTGAATTAGAGGAAATAAAAAGATTACAAGGACAGAGAGGCTTTGTACCAGGAAGCACAGCACAGACTGCTAATAAAGCTTTAAAAATGCCGTATCGTCCTTTTATGCCTACTGGTGGATTTGGAAATACTCAAGCTGGTAGTATTCCAGGTGCTAAAGATTTCCTGCCCACACCCAGAGGTACAAGCTATACACCCTCAAGCTCGATGGGAGGATCAACCGCAGGAGATAGCTTACCTAAGGTTTCAATTGTGGGAAATAAAGTAAGTTATTTAGATCCTGTGTCTAATAAGTTTTTGCCACATAAAATTGCTATTGAAACTTTAGAAAGAAATGGTTTTAGTGCTTTAGGCGAAGATCTAAGAGCTGATTTAGAAGAAGTTAGAAGGGCCGAACAGGAAAGAATTAAGCAAGCGAAAGCTGTAGCAGAAAGAGCAAAAACCCCTAATACTCCAGCTAAAACCTTAGATCAGATAGTAACTGAAGCCAGAGCTGAAAGAGCTAGAGTAGCAGCAAATATTGCAAAGAAGGCTGGTGGGACAATTAAGGCGACCGGATTTGGTGCCTTAGCTGCAGCGGGTAAAGCCTCACCGATCCTATGGGGCTTCGATGCAGGACTTAAGGCAAAAGAGCTACAAGATGAGGGGGTAACAATTGGTGCATCTTCTCCCGTTGCTTTAGCTACATCAGCAACATTAGGCCTTGGTGATTTTGCAAACTGGATCGCCAATTTCGGATTGCGAGCGGTGGGATCCGATTACCAACTCAGAACTGATATGGCGTCCAGCACTAATAAAGGAATATTTAACTTCCTTAGAAATAACATAGAATACGTACCGCCAGAGTTCAGAAAGTTTCTTTTTAAGAAAGAAGAGCTCGATAAGCTCAATAAACCATATGTCCCGAATAAAGTTGTTCCCATGGACTCAAGCTTGATGATCCCGCAAGTCTCCGCTGAAGAAGAAGCCAATGCCAAGGCACTTGCAGCTGCTGAGGCCCAATTAGTAGCTGCCCAATTATTGGAAAACGCAGCCATTGCAATGGGTAAGAATAGTGATGGTAGAATTGTAACAAAAGGGGGCAGCGCACAAGCGTTGCCGATGGGATCTACAGTTGATCTTAGGGCTAATAAATTAAATATGATGGTAGGCGGTGGTGGTATGTTTATGATACCAGATATGATTATGCCAACCATTTAATTAAATCAAAAGGGCGCCCTTCCTAGGTGACGCCCTTTCTATCTGTTTGTTTCGAAGTACAGCACCCGGCTAGCTTTCCATTCGGTACTAGCGACTCACCGACCACCCATGAGCTGCAGACTACATGAATGGATTTATTTGGGTACGTTCGACGAGATTGTCAGGCTTTCCCCATGCGCCTATACCTCAATATCTACGACATCCCCTGGATGATATTCCGCAGCGTCGAGGTATTTCTGTAATCTTTCATCATTAATAGTTTCCGTCATTCTGTCTTTTGCTTCATAATACTTTTTCAAAACATCCATATTAATCGAAGCACGGGTAGACGGTTCAATAACCCTTTTGGCTTCTTTAGTAGGATATACAGGGGGCGGAATATTCTCCGAGTTCGGATAGATCGTATTAAACGGCATATTCTTTGAAGCCCCCTGTAGGTCCATTGATTAGTCCTCCGCAGCTAATTTAGCAAAGTAGCTCATTGTATCATCTTCGTCTACGGCCTCTGCAGTTTGTGGTGCTGCAGCTGCTGGTTGTGCCGCTGGCTTTTGACGAGCATCGAAGTCAGGAATCTCATCGTCCAATGCAATTGTTTGTTTTACAGTACGTGGTGCTTGTTCACCCAGTACCTGATACATTTTAGTCTTTAGCTCATCGTAAGACTTATAGTTCTTTGGATCGATGAACTCGCTAATATCATGTATTTGACTATAGATGCCTTCAAGCTTTTCATCATTACCATCTAATAGTGGTGTTGGTGATTTAAACTCTGATTTGTCGTAGTTACGATAACCTTCGACATTACGAATCTTCATAACGAAGTCTGCACCGTCCCAGAAGTCAAATGGGTTGACTGGTTTCTCGTCTGGGAACTGGGGCTGCATCAAGTCCATGATCTTATCGAAGATCTTCTTACCGAACTTAAAAATCATAACCTTACCTTCATTCTGTGGGTTAGAAGGATCGGATACGACATACACATTGGTTACATAGTGCAACCGCCGTTTTTGCTTCCGTGCAGTTTCTTTATCATCGTCATTACCAGAGTTCCACAGTCGAGAGTTTAGCTCACCTACTGGATCGTTCTGACCAATTGATGTGAGGGATTTCTCGATGTACCATTGACCTGTTGGGCCTTTGAACCCGTGGTCCCAGTACCGTACCCATGGAATGTCCTGGCCTTCTGCTGCAGGCAAGAAGCGGATAATAGCATATCCATTACCAGCCTTATCAACTGTAGGCTTCCACTCACGTTCATCTTTGTATGATTGGTTTTGTGTATCCCCACCGCCGACTGACTGTGCAGCTTGGACGAGTTTATTGAAATCTGTGCGATTGCGTTTTAGTGTATCTAGTGACATTGTATTTCCTTGTATGACTGAAGTATAACTGTATTATTGTACCATATATTTTCAGATAGGTAAACTGTTTTGTCGCGGTAAAAAGTTTAATTTCATCGCTTCAGCCTCTATCTTGTTTTTAATAATAGGGGATATAAATTTACGTATATCCTCTAGTTCAACATCATTCTCCTCGCATATATGAATGACCGCATCCATGTACGAAGACTTATGATCTTTTACGGCTTGCTCGATTAGTTTTCCGAACTCGCTTTTTGTTAGAAACTTTTTCTCGGGTTCCGTCTGCATATTTATCTAGTTCCATTTCTTGAGTGTACACTGCGCCGATGTCTGGATAGTAAACCCCAATAGTACGTTTTGGTGTACCATCAGAATAGTATGCCATTTTGACACAGTTCATTTTGATTTTGTTTTGCTTTGCGCTGCCATATCGATGATCCAACCAAAGACCGTCTTGTAGGTATTTGTTTAGATTAAAGATATAAGTTTCCGTATCCCAATATAGTTGACGAATTTTAGGATCTTTATCCTGACCTGCTTGCTTACCCAGACCGGATAATAGTTCTTTCTGTTCTTTCAACCAACCCTTTACCTTTTTAGGGCTCAGAGGATGATCATCAGGTAAATCGCGGATCGATTCATGTAAGGATAAATTTTTGGATGGACCACGAGCCTTTCGAGCCTTTTCCATTCTTTTTCTTAGAACTTCCTTTTGCTCTTCAGTTAAGGGTTTACGCTTACGCTTAGGCTTGATAGCCTTGGTTTCCATTCCAAGCATTTCCTTGGCAGCTTCACGCCGTTTGATAGTTCTTGATGATGCCATAATATATTACTCATCTAGACTTAGTATTTCAATTTCACCATTTTCATCCCGTTGCCAGCGGATCATATTGTGCTGTATCAAGTATTTAATTGTACTATCCACTGTTAAATTAACGTCTCTTTCAGAGTATAGTTTACCAATCATAAACGTGCATCCACATGCAGCTGCGAATAGGATCCACATAATAATATCGGGTGAAAGTCCAAACATATATATCTCCTTATCCTGCTATTTATGCGCAAGTAAAAGAGATAACATTTTCGACCCTATAGGATCTCCATCCTTCCTTATTAATATCCCATGCAGCAACAATGTCTAGATTAGGCTTGGATTCCTTCTCGGACTTTGTAGTTGGGATCTTATCAGACATTAAGGTACAGGTCATATCGCGTTCCTCACCATTAGTCTTTTTAAATATGACCCGACAGACGTTTTCACGTAGCTGCCCAATCATATATTCACGAGTCAGTTTTTCCACGAAAGTTCTCCTCACATGTGGTATCGACATCTTCAAGTATCCTTCTTAAGTTATAAACATCATATTCAAGCTTTTTGACACGATCCATAAAAGCTGATATTTTCGATGATTGCTCATGCAATCTCATTTCAATTTGGTTGTACTTACTCATAGTAGTGTCCCTATTAACTGCTTCATAACACGGATAACCCTTCTCATATACAGGTGCTATCATTTACTAAGCACCCTCATACAGGTTAGTATGGAATTCTCTTCAAGACAATCCGACCACACATGAACTGTGTACCAACCAAGCAATCCTAAAAGAATTAAGACCCCAAAGATCTTAATCCCAGTCGTTGTCATATCTAGTTGTTTCATAGAACGTTTCTCCATAGTATTGTTTAGCGTACTTAGGAGCGTCAGTCCACTGGTAGATATTGGATTCCTTGGGAATCTCGATGTCCTTCTTTTTAGGCTTGACGGACTTTAGTACACGAGAGGATTTCTTGCGAAGCTTAGCCATTTTGTTTTTACGGTCTGCAATCTCTTTGATAAGAGCAATGCGTTCGTCGTAGGTAGTAGCAACTTTCATAATATATCTCCTTTGATACTACTAATATAAGGGTTCCAAACTGATTTGTAAACCCCCGCCCCCCTAACTTTTTTCAATTTATTTTCTTTTTTCAATATATCTTTTCCAATCCTGGCGTTCAAACCAATAAGGATCTTTATTAAATAATTCAGTTTCAATCTGAGCTTCTTTCTCAGTTCGGCATACCGACTGAAGGATTGTACGGCCTACGTAAATGCCCCAGAGAATTTCACCCCTGCGTTCGAAGGGGCGATATGTATAATCTTTGTGCTTCAACATTTTACTCCACATCCACATTAACATCATGACGACTATGACCATCAACGATAAAGCCAGGTGAGCAAGGGCAAGAGCAGCCAGCATATTGGCTCCAACGAACCTTGGTATCAGCAGGTAAACCCATTGCTTCCAATACACCGGGAATGATCTCTTTCTTGTAAACAGTATGTTCACGCTGTTTCCGGTTCATCAAGTTATCAATGATTGATTCCCCTTGGGGCCAAACATAGATGCGAGTTTGCTTAGAGTACTCTCTCCAAGAATAAGTATCGCGTTCTTTGATTTCGATGTTTTTTACTTTAATACGCATTATGCTACCTCCTTGAATCCTACCATTGCGACTCTGTATTCTGTTCCGTTGATTTCCATCCGATCACCCATTGAGGTAGAACGAAGGCCTAAACCATCTTCACGTTCAATAAGAACCTCTACGTCATCGTTAGCGTCTGCGCCAATCTTCTTAGACCAGCTACCCATTAAATTGTTTGTATAACGGAATGCATACTCAAGCTGTTCCTCAACAGCGTGGTTAGAAAGGTCAGTTACATCAACCAAAGCTACGGGCGTAAAGCCTTCTACGTCGCCCGTGATTTCATTGCGTTCCATATGCTTGACGATGATTTTCATAATGTATCTCCTTTTGATAGTACTAATATAAGTGCTATTCGCAAGAAAGTAAATCCCCCTCCCCCCAACTTTTTTCATTTTTTTCGAATATTATTTCCTATGTGACATTTAAGTCACTTTGGTTACATTCTTTTCTAGCACATAGGTTCCCTCTGGAAGATTAAAAGCTTTCATAAGCTTATAATACATTTCAGGCTTCATCGTAACCACATCAAACATTTGGGTCTTTTCATTCCACTGTCGAATGTGACAGTAGTCATCATAAAGAAAAGCTTGAATATCTTCAAGCTCTCCTGTGTCGTCGAGTATTGTGATCGCAGTTTCGTCTAGATCAAATTCGATTGTAATCATACTGATTTTTTCTTTCTCATTCGTCGGAGTTTAGCAAAAAGATTTAAAGTTCGTTCTGTTACAATATTCTTCCTTTGACGTCTACGTTGGCGAGCGGATTCTGATTTTAACATACGTTCTGATCTACTTTTATCTTTTACCATTTATTCCTCCTTTATTATTCCCAAATTTGATTGCGGGATTCTAGTATACCCCATTCCTCCTCTAATCTTTTAGCTAAATCATCCTCGACAAAATAGTCATCGGGATAATCTGATAGGTCGGACAATTTTTTATTTTCGCCTTCTTCATATATACCCGCAAAGTCTAATCCTTCTTCATAATAAGAACCAGTAATAGACCATCCTTTTTCAGTTAGAGTCTCATATAGTTCAATGGGGGGTTCCCACGCGCTTGAGAAAGATACAGATATACCACTTTCAATTGGCTCCCACCAAACATCATGGGCTTCTCTATACTGCCAGCTTTCGTCGATGCCACGTAAGAATCCAATTGGGCTACCGAAGCTATCTTGCTCGAGCCCTTCTAATCTTTCTATTAAATCGTTTGCTACTTCTGAATCATGATGAGTCATGTCTAAATTATTCATACACCAATTAGGCATAAGCTATCTCCTTCACATTAAACCATTCTGGAATAGAACGGCCTTTCCAATCCATAGAGAACCTGTCCTGCTTAGTCTGATAGAAAGCACGATAAGACCCAACAGGATCAGATGGGTTAATACATTCTGGTGCTGCACCCATCGCAAGCTTGAATGGGGTAAGCGGACCTTGTGGAATATTTTTAGGCGGCGTCTTTAGAATCTCACCAAGAGCATCGAACGAACCGTGGGTCTTACCATAACGATATACAAATTCGTCGTGCAAAGCCACAAAGTGTTCGTAGTGCCAGTTGTAGTTAGCAACCGATTCCATAGACCAAACAGTGCAAGGGTGTGTATAGTGTACTGCTTTGTATAGGATGGATTCACGTGGTTCGTCTAGTTCCCAGTATTTGACCATGGTCTTGCCGGACTTCGACGGTTTACGGGTTTCTGTACCATCCAACATACGGTGAACAGTAGAAAGCATCTGTGCAGATTCTAGCGGCATTTTGACAATGTGCTTGTCGCACTGTAGCTGTGCTGCACGGATTGGGTTTTCATCAAGTATGAAAATATTCATAATAATCTCCTATAGAAACTATTCTATTTTATTTTACGTCGATTGTAAACCCTAAAATGACGTTCGCATGCAATTTTTGCTTGCTTGTTATCCCACTTAAATGTATTAGCGATTTCACTTTCAATCTTTTCTTTCGACTGATCCTTTCCGTCCCAAGTCTGTACTAGGGACCAGATCAGCTTGTCGATCTGTATCCAGTTCCAATCTTTCTTCTCTGAGCTTCCTAAGGATCCACTCATGGTATCTCTCCTGTTTTTCATATGTCATCGTTTACTCCCGGTTTTTCATAAATATAATAGCACAAAGGAATGGAGGAATATATGGCCGCAAAGACACTTCAGCCAGATTCAATCTTTGCCCATCTGGATGCAGATGGTGACGGGGTAATTACCGATGAGGAAATGGCCCGCGCAAAGGAAATTGCTGAATTTGAGCATAAGCGTAAAATGCAAGAAAATGAAGATAAAAAGGAAGACCAGATTAGAGCAATGGCTTGGTTTGCATTATGGGGGATGCTCCTATACCCTGCGACCATACTGATTACTTCCCTTCTTGGTTTAGATCAAGCTGCTGGACTAATTAGTGATATAGCCCCAACTTATTTCGTAGCCATAGCCGGTTTGGTTGCTGCGTTCTTTGGCGCTCAAGCTTACTCTAAGGGTAAGAACGGAAGCGCCAAAGAAGGTTAACCTTTCATTTGCTGAACAGCTTCGTCGTAGTCCGCTTGGGCTACGACACCTTCCCTTAGGAGCCTCTCACGATTTTTCATATGAGCTTCTTGGGTCTCTTCTTTACTTCCACCAAAGTAAGGAACACAATGACCTTCTTCAATCATAATTTCTGTAACTAAGCGACCGTCAGCAGCACGGAAGTCGCCAAGGATACGACCAAACTTACCCTTCATATCAATACCATCCTTATCTTCTGACGTGATAAGCTTGGCATCTTTTTCTAGCAAAGAGTAAAGTCTTTCCTTTGCAGCAAGACCAAATAGTTTTTCTACCTTATCAGATGTACGACTTTCTGGGGTATCAATACCCATAATACGCACTCTTTCATCCTTTAGTTGGATTTTAAATCCTAGATCAATGTCTACATCTACTGTGTCACCATCAACTACCTTAACAACCGTTACGTCATACTCATTCTGCTGGCTCATGGGTTTCTCCTCATGTTATTATTATTGCGAGTCGAACTATTTATCGGTTTCCAATGGCCAATCCGATACGGTCAGGAATTCTTGCTTAAGAGTTCTCCATGCTCTACCATTTATGAACATGGCGGTTCTGACAGGGGTTTCTATCTCATTCAACATCAACCAGACAGCTTTTCTATATTCTTTCTCTAGGTCCTTATCTATGAACCTAATAAACATAAGGTTTGTTTGGGCCATAAATTTTAGATACTCGGTTATCATCCTGTTGTAGCTAACCAAATTACAACACCCATTATACCTACACCTAGTAAAAAGACGAAGATGCCTAAACCCCATTCCATTATACTTTGTTTAAGCTCTTCCTTACGGTATATTTCTTCTTTCTGAGATTTCCGCATTTCTGCTTCAATAGAGAGTATTTCATCCCAAGCTGAAGGACCGTAGTAAAGAGAAATATACGAACGGAGTTCCTCTCTCATATTCTCGGCTTTTTTCTTATGCATCCAGACTTCCATAGCACTTGACTGGACACCACCACCTAAGGCTTTATACCATGGGGGCTTATCAGCTTTTTGAGAGGCATAATCAAGATCGCTGATAGCTTTAGCCCACTGGCCAAGCTGCGATCCCATATCTTGAATATCTTTTCCGGTGGCTATCGCGCTTTTAATTCCATTATATGCAGTAGTAGCCAGCCCTATTGCAGTGACTGGATCTATCATAATTTCTCCTTTGTTCACTGCATATTTATAAAATAAAGCTTATTGATCTACGTAACTTATAATGATTTCTTAGGAAGTTCTATCCTCATACATATAGCTTGCATATTAACCGGAAAATGTCCATTACCTAATCCAACTTCACTGCTTAACTTTTCCCGTTCAACAAAACAATCTATGTGGGTCTCAAACACACCATTGCCTACAGTCATAATCTGGCCATCCCAATATGTCATGAACACTAATAACCAAGCCATTATTTAGTTAACTGATGACAAACATATCCTGGATGTGTATCAGTTTTCCCCTGTGAAATATAATCTTTACCCTCAACGAAACCAGGATATGGTTCACGACAACCACCTTCAATTCGTTCCCACGTATAACCTTCAGCTCTTCTAGCTGCTTCCATTTTTAAGAAGTCTGAATTATCGTGCATAAACAATAATAAAATAATACCAAAACCCATATTATACTCCTTTTAATCACCATAGATTTTCGTCCAGATTTTGTGCAATATATAAAACCAACAACCATTAATAGCTGGTTCAATTAAGGCAACTGCACCTGCCTCAAAAAAGCTAGCACCTGTCATTATACTAACAACAGACATTGCAATGACTATATGCCCTGCCGTGTATATTAGCGCAAGAATTATACTATGATCAAATGCTAGATGTTTGATAACACCTTGAATGCTATCTCTAAATTCCAAATCATTACCTATCTGATAAATTCCACTACGTAACGTTTTCCATTTAAGTAGAAGCGGATTGTAGAATGGCTATACACTTCTTTTTCCACGTAATCTGTTGTGGTTTTTCTAGCACATTTTTCTACCCATTCGTATCCAACAATCCGGCGTTCAGTTTTAGGCTTAGAGCCTTTATCCGCACCAATTAATCCGCCGATGACTGCACCAGCTGCAGCACCTTCATCTTTACCAGAAACAGTACCACCAAGTAAACCGCCAATAATCATACCAGCTAAAGCCCCGCCAGCTGCATCCCCTTGAACCTGAACATCCTGATAGATAGGAACTTTAACGTCCTGACAATCATTGATGGTTACTGGAACAGATTCGTAGATAATCTTATTATGATCAAAAACTTTTACGTTTGTGACATTGTCATTAGCAACAGCTGCCGTTGCAATTCCCATTGCAAGTAGCGGGGCTGTTAATACAGTAGTTTTCAACATAAGGTTGCTCCTCTTCGCATCCGTTCCAATATTCATATGGCTCACTATCCACATGGTTAAAGTTAATCCACCTGGGTGTCATATCATATTCCATTATTTTTTACATCCGTTGTTGTAAATTGACTAATTAAACTAATTAGTGATTTGGATCCAAATTCTTCTATTAACTCATCCACACACGAGATGATATTATCTACATCGTCTTGATCACAAGGGGGTATTTCACCTTTATAAAGGTGGAATATAATAGCGTCTTCGATTCTGCCGCGATTTGCCTTTCCGTCTTGAAATGGCTTGTGCAGATCTTCCTGCAGGATATGAAGGACAATTTGACCTTGCTCTTCGGCGGAAAGTAACATTAAGCTGCCTCCTTAGTTAGAAATAGGTCTGTGGTACGAACCATACTCCAAAGAAGTAATCCGTTCTCATCAACTTCGTACCAAAGATCTCTATGGTATTTATCTGCTTGTTTAGCTTCACGGAAGTAGGCTTCTACTTTGTCACCCTTTGCGTTCGTACCGATAACATGATAACGATGTTCCATAATATATCTCCTTTGTTACAGAATCACTATATCGTATTCCGTTTTGGCTGTAAACCCCCTTTTTTAAATATTTCAATCATTTCCAAGGCGTATCCAAAAGTTCGAACGTCTACGTCCTTGATCCCCTCCCAATTGTTTGTCATTATTCTTTGGGCGCATTCTGTCACTGTCATATCGAGTCCATCCTTCTAAATTTTGCAATTCAATTCCATCAATAGGGTCATCAGCCTCATCGATAGGCATGTCTAACACTTTCAACCGCTCCTTTTATTTGGCTTGGGTAATCACCAATATAGGTTCCTGCCTCTAGCATCTCCTTTGTTAGGTAGGCTTTGTGTCTGTGTTGTATTTCATCCCAATGTTCTAACATTCTTTTGGCCATTGTATCAAACATACTATCTGGTAAGATAGGATCATCCTGTACATAGTAGGCATATGCTGCCATCAAATACCACGGAACATACATATTAATTGAATCATCACATATTTCCATATATGCTTTTTCAATACCTGCGTTGCTCATCGTATTTTTCCTTTAACTGTTTTTCCAATTTATTCGCCTCTATCTCCCATGGTCTGTCATTGTAGGGCATATCCCATGAGTAGACGTCTTTATTAAACCTCACCTCGTGAACCCATTTGTATACCATACGTTTGGTAGTATACTGCCATACATGAACCATTTCATGTAGCATTGTAGAGATTAATTCTTCGAGGGGAAGTGATACATCGATGCGGACCGTAAACTCTCGGTCACCTTCATCAATTACGTCGCCATAAACTCCTTGTTTTTCTGCTAACTTTCGTATCGTTCTAATATTTATGAAAATGGGCTTTCGGACACGGGGCATAAGAGTGTTAAAGGCGAACCATGCTGCTGCAGTGATCGCCTTTTTCTTATACTTTGGACACTTATGCTGAAAATCTATAATGATCATAGCGACTATTATACACCATACAGAATAGGATGTAAACTAGTTTTTTGTTCTAATTTCTATATTCGGTAATTTAGGTATCTTTAATAGATCGTGTTTATGGTAAAGAACAAACTGAACATCTTTAAACTCATTAAATATCCCGTTCCAAATGGGTCGCCATCTATCATTCAATCGGACATTGTTCATCGCACCACGATCAGAGTTTAGTACTAGATCGGTATAGCTTCTTAGATTCATATCAAATAGGGAATCAAAGCCGTACATATGTATCTCATTACCCTTCAGGTGATTAGCAGAATAGTGTACAGCAAAATGACCACAATTAAAATTAGTGTACATTTGCCCTCTACCCTCATCTGGTTTTAATTTTGTGTATTCTGGCAGATGCGTATAAAAGCCTCTGATCTTATGACCGAACTTCATCTTGAAGTTGCCTCTGTTATTGTCATACCAGATTTTAGGCCTAAATCCTAAAGTCCATTGGCCATCAATTTTTACACTACCTTCTGTTAATGCCATGCACATTTTGAAATCAACAATACAGGATGTGTATATATCCCTGATCGGCATGGGGGCTTGATTACAGGCTACCTTAATACCTTTAGCATGTTTATACATTTGGGCATTATCGCCATTACCTATAACATGAATTACTCGGGTCAACGAACTCTCCTATAATTAAATTTTCATAAGATCATAAATGTGTTTCTTACCCTTCCCACCGGTCCAGTGCATTATACTAATATCTTTCGGAGCGGTTTGATCGATCAGATCCAGTCGTAGGGTGTTATATTTTCTAGGCAGATCCTCAATATATATCTCTTTGCTTAGAGGATCGCCTAATATTTCATGTAGAACTTCTTGATCCCCTACCCTAGGGTTAGTTGCAACAGCCGCCTGCCATTTTTTTAAAATTGGTGGAGATCCTTGAAATGCTACGACTCCAGAATTGTGCCATTTACTCTCTCTTCTACTTGTCCACGGTTTATCAACCGCCATTGTCAACTTATTAGGTTTTATATAGTCAAATATCTCATCGATGGGCCCTTTAACGTGGCAATCAGTATCAATCCAGCAAACTTTTTCGGAGACCTTTGATGCAGCAATCATTGCATCAGGTTTCTTAAACCATCCAACACTTTTACTTTCTAATGGAGTAGGGGAGAAAGCCCTTATAGCTTCTTCAGACATACCAAAATCATATATTAAAATATTGGTTTTAGTATGAGCAGAGAAATTATCCAAAAACCATCCTAGCATCCAATCTGTGTTACTATCACATCCTGTTATAAACGTTCTAGAGTATTTCATAATCACTATCCCACCCGTGCTTTGCTATACATCCTGCTACCTTCTGAATTGTTGTAAACTTATCTTTTACTTCTACCTTCCAAGGATAATGCTCTTGGAGATAGGGGAAAGATTTAGTGTTCATAAACACATCTGTTGGTCCGGCCTGTAGCTTGGCCTGTGTTACTAAATCCTTAGCCCCCCACTGATTAATACGGTACGCGTGAGCGCCCCCGAAATATCTTTTATGGGTTAGTGGCCCAGTACCTAAATGGGAAGGTATTCTATAATTCCCATATGAAGGCTTACCTAAATTCACGATACGATGAAATGGTATTGTAGAATTCAATTGATCAACTACGATTGCATCATGTTCGAATATAGTGATTGGCATCCGCATTTCCATACACTTCTTCCACAATGAGTAGTGGGAAAGAAATGCTGCCATACAATTATCCATTCGAGAATAACGATCAGTAAATCCAAGAGGGGATAACTCCTCCTCTTTCATTTTTGCAACAATATCAGTATTCTGTGGGGTAATTGCATCAAACATTTCGATCATTAGACCATGACGGGAACCGGATCTAATACATCTCTCAGCATACTCTACTGATTGTGGTAGTTCTTTTATAGTTATGACATAATGTTTCATAATGTTGTTGTACTCGCTGTTCTTTGAACTTTAGTGTAGTAGGTTTTAGTAACACCTAATAAGGGAAATAATTGATAGCACATCAAAGCATCATTAGGCCATAACCCATATTCGTTTACTAATTCTAGCATTTCCTCTGCAGCCCACGGTTTAATTATATAAGCTGAATTTCCTGCTAATCCTTGAGGTACACTTATACTATCTATACGTGGTACATTGGTTACTTCTACTTTCGACGCCTGAACCATCCTATGAAACACCAGCGCCTTCCGTGTAGCGTTGAAAGGTTCATTGATGCCGATAATCCCATACCTAGATTCTAATAACTTTTTCCAAGGAAGAGTTTTAGTAAAAATAGCGTCATGCTCTAAAACTAATATTGGTTCACGTTCATCAAAACATTTCTCCCACAGTGTTAAATGACTAAGAGCACAAGCTATTCTTGCATCTCTGTTTCGGGTAGGGTAAGCGCGTTTGACTAGGCCAGTAGCAAAATCCGTGACCTCTCCCTCCCATGGATAATTCCATTTAGTCATATATTTGTGGGTCATTATAGCTTGAGCATCTTGAGGGGTTATTGCATCAAACCTTTCGATTGAAAATTCGTTCTTAACTTTCCAGCTGCTTTCAATACAATGGCGTGAAGCGGTTTCGGATATATCGTTACCCTCAATTGTTATAACATAAGCCTTCATTTCTGACTATCACCTGGCATAACCCTATAGTTATCCTCTACCGAATCTGGTGTAGAAACTTCTATAATAGTTCCTTTCATAATACAATATATTTTATGAGGGAACAAAGGTTTATTACGCCAGGTGTCTCCTTGATTTAATTCTTGTTTATGTTTAGTAGCGTCGTTCGTATCAATCCATTCTACCATAAATTTGCCGGATAGTACATACCATGTTTCATCTTTTTCACTGTGAAAGTGCATAGAGAATTGTGAGCCCTCGTTAAACTTTAAAAGCTTACCGCAATACTTTTCATTCGTAGCAAAGATGAGTTCATGACCCCAACCCTTTTCTACAAAGCCCTTTAATCTAGTCATTCTCTATCTCTTCTATGGTTGGTGCATATACGCCATGATTCTGTACCGTAATTGATGCTGCTTTCATAGCAAACGGGATTGCTTTCATCCAATCTTTTGTATCCAGATGTTTCTTAACCATGGCTGCAAGGAACGTATCTCCTGCCCCGCACACGTCGTGAACATCTATTTTTGGCGGGTGAAATTCTTTACCGTTGAAAACTACTTTCTGCCCGCCGTATGTAACAATCATGTTGTCAGCATAGGAGGTCGCTTTATTATATTCATCCTCGTTAATCTTTATGTAGGCTCCCTGGAGTCTATATAGCTCGGGCTTTTTCGTATCAATATAGATTGGAATTTTATTCATCCGAGCAATGGTAATTAGATATTCTATATCTACATACTGCAAATACCCCTTGTCATAGTCACTAACGACAATGGCATCGGCATCCAATTTATGAGGGAAATTTAAATCTTCAAAAGGCTCTCCGTTGTCTCTATCCACTCGCATCAGCTGATAGTTTGTTTTGCAATCTATGTATCGGGTTTTTACACTGATCTTAGAACTGGTCCACAGATCCACTTCACAACCTAGATTCTCTAGGTTCTGTTTTACATTCAAGGCCATCCCGCCTTTTCGAGATTTATATTGGGATTTAAATATAGGTACTGGTGCTTCAGGGCTTAGTCTATCCACATTACCGTAAATATAAAGGTCTGTGCAACTGTCTCCTATCAATGTAATTTTCCAAGGTATTTGTTGTCGACTCATCATTCACTCTATCAAAGAACTCTATACTCTTACAGAACTCTTCACCTACTATATTACCATTCTTCCAATCCGAACCAATCACCCTGACGTCGGGATTATACTCTTTTATAATTGTAACTAATTCTTCGTCATTTGTAAATACCCTAACCTCATCAACAGCTTTTAAATTTTCCAATATACATTTACGAGTCTGGAGATTGTTGACTGGGCGATCCGGACCTTTGGCTTCACTTATTCTGGAATCCGTATCAATGGCTACCATAAGATAATCACCCAGGGACTTAGCATAATTGAGTAATGCTATGTGCCCTGGGTGTAATATATCATATGCACCATTTGCCATTATGTATCTCATTTTCTTTTGATCAGCATAGCCCCTACGCCCTCAGTAAGCTCTTCTACTAATTCAAACTGACTACCAACAATATCAGATTTCATCCACTCTTTTACTCCAGGGCCAATAGGAGAAGGTTTACCATGAATCATTGCTGTATCATGAAATACAATCCAATCTCTAACGGATGAGGCATGAAGTTCTAATTCTCTTTGAACCCATGGCCAAGTATGAACAGAGTCGATCAGCATTGTATCACAAGGACCCACGCATTGTTTATCATGGGAGCTACAGTTGTAAAGACGGAGTTTGCCGTTATGCTCTTTTAGATATTCGTCAAAGTATTTTTTATGGGTGTTGAATGGCTTAAAGTCAACGTCTACTAGATGTAGCTCTCGGGCACCGTGTAGAGCTGCATACGCTGCACTCCATCCATAATATGTACCTAGCTCTTTGTGTACATATCCTTCTTTCATGTTTTCGCGAATAAGATCGTAATGGCATCGATATTTGTAATCCTTAGTACCGATCGCCTTAAATCTTTCGGTAAGGTCAAACAGATCTTTTGCATCTGTTACTTGTAAGTTCCTCATAATTACTCTCCGTGGCTTGTTCTTTGGTTTCCGAAAACATAATGGGATAGTTCAAAATAATCAGGAAACACGTATTGCATATGTATAGATTTAGTATTAATAATATAGTCAGCTTTATCCCAACCATATTCTTTTACATTGTTAATGATTCGCTTAGCACCCTTAGGAGATATAGCATAAGCTGCACTGCCGGGGATCATGCCAGCACCCCTCCAAAGATTATCTGAGCGATATACTAGAAAGGGATTGACATATGTATGTATACCTTCCGTAAGGGTTGGCTTACTTATCGTATCGAATAGGCTTTGATGTAAACCACTTTGCATATTTAAAACCAGCATCTCATCGAACTGTGTGTCACCCCAAGGCTTTTCCGCAAACACATCGTGCTCTAGGATTACAATCGGTTCATCTAGTTCTATACACTTATTCCATAGGGTGTAGTGGTTTAAGAAATTAGAGTACTTACACTTATATGTGTAGTTGCTGCCATTCTTTCCGATCTGTCTATCGTACATATGGCTGGGATTCATTACAGTTAAATTGTATTTCTTATCGAACTCTTTTACGTTCTTAGGTGTAATCCCTTCGAATAGTTCTGCATCGTAGCCGTGCTCAATACAAGAATCATATGCCCAGCCTGCAGTCTTTTCAGAATTAGCATTACCTTTGATATGAATAATGTAAGCCTTCATTTACAAGCTACTCCATAGAATGCGTTGTAAAGATCGGCACCAGAAACTAATATATTATGATATCCTCGGTCCTCGAAATAATCATTAATGAATTCAGGTGTTAATATGTTTACATGCTTTCGATTACTCCATGGCCGCCAATATGTCTGTGAGTAGTGTGGCAGATATAAGAACATAACACCGCCCGGCTTAAGATGCTCGCCCCAGTAATTGAGTGCACCAACCCAGTCTGGAATGTGCTCAAGGCAATGCGATGAGAATATATAATTGTATTCCTCATCAGGTAGATTAAAAGCGTGCCACTCATCATCGATCTCTAGATCTATCATCTTAGCGCCAGGATAAGCCCACTCGGCTCTGTTACATCCAATGTCTAAACCTTTGCCGCTCAGTACTTCTTTTGCAAATGGCATGGCAAAACGGGCAGCATTACCATTTGTCTGGAACTTAGGATATATCTTACCAGCGTGTTCTACTACTTCCATCATATCTTTAAAGCCTTTTTCTGATAGTCAGCGTATGGTGGGACATTCACTTCATTCTCTTTTGCATATTGATAGTACTGTTCCTCAGTAGCCACTCTTACACCTTTGCCGGTCTGCTGATATACTGTTACACCTGGCTGTGTCTGGAGGTATCTCATATAGTGATACGCATCAGCAAAGTAATAGCTATTTTTTGATATAACTGTAGTTGGTATTTTTAGTGCTGCAGCTAACCAGGCAGTGCCCGAATCTATAGTTATGTGCCGTTCAGATTTTTTCATTAACTTTAAAAGGCTGTCAATATCCTTGCAATCCAATATATCTTTGGGATTGGTTAGCTTTGATAAATTTTCATTGACCTCTTCTGCAGTTAGTGCTCTGTCCGCAGCATTATCACTATTTGTTTTAAATTGAAAAGTAGAATGTTCTGCTTTGGATCGATTCGTGATACTAATCAAAGGTGCTTTATCAATCCGCATTTGGTGTAATAGATCAGGCATTGTTTCAGTGATACGCCCATCGATCTGTACAAACTCTGGTACTTCTACCTTTGCTATTTCTAGGATTTTTAATAGCGTTTTAAAGTCGCCGCGGTTATAATATACGGTCTTCACAGAGTAATGCTTAAAGTAACTGGCAAGGATAATGCTATCCCCCAGTGCATCAAATATTCTATACAAGCTTACATTCATGATGCAAATTCTTTCATTCTAGTTTTGGTCTTTGCGAGGAAGTGATTTATCTTACCATCTGGTATTCCAAATGTCCACATGTAGTTCATACGATTCCATTGGTTGGATAGCTCCACTACGTGCATGTTATGTTTATTAATCATAAGGTTCAGATAAGGTTGTTCATTCATTCGAAGTGTATTTCTATATCTTTCGATCTCAGGCATTCCACCAAATAGCTCTCGGGCTTTCAGTCTGCCTTCTTTAGTCCATAGAACCACACCACCATTTAAATATCTTTTTTCTGATGGGAATGTGGTGGACCTTTTAAATTGAATATTTCCATACGCTTCTAATTTACTTATAGCACTATTAATGAAGCCCTGTGGGCTTCCTGGTCCACCATCTTGAATCATACCCATCTCTTTGATATTATGGTCGAATATATTATCAGTAGTATCTACAAGCGTATCTACATCCAACATCAGTACCTTATCAAACTGATCGAAGTATGGATCAAGGAATACCCGACAAGCCTCTAGATTTTGGTTAGGGGCATTAATAGTTACCTCAGTAGATAATTCATATTCAACACCGATTGCGGAAGCATACTTTTTAGCGGATTTAATACCTAGATTAGCCCAACGGGGAAATCCGTTGGCTTCTTCTTTGATAATATCTTTATTGTCGCCTGTAAAAGATAGATAGTATTGATAGATTAGATTAGCCATGGGTCTTCATCTTATCTTTCACTATATCATTAAAGTGTGTGATCTTACCTCGATCACCGTCTACTGCCCACTGGAAGTTTAGTTTATTCCACTCTATGGGTAGCTCCGTAATATCAAATTTGTGGTGGAATAACATCATGTTTAGATATGGCGTTTCCGTACGGCCAGTTTCTTTTCTAAAATGATCATGGCCTTTTCTTTCAAACAGTTCTCTGGCCTTTAGCCTTCCTTGCTTAGACCATAACTGTAATCCGCCATTATAGATTGCAAATGGTTCATCGGGGTATAGCTTAGACTTCTGCCACTGAAAGTTCTTATCTAAGTGTTCGCGGGCGTACGCGACGACACCTTGTTGGGGATGATGGAAATATCTATTCCAGAAAGCATCATCGAATCTTGCACCAGGAACTGGCGGGCGATTCTTAACGCCTTTCTCATGAACCATAGCAATGTCACCAACCGGTATATCAAATATGTTTTCTTTGGTGTTAATAATCATATCAACATCAAGCACTAATACATTGTCATACTCGTCAAACTTCTTATTAAATATCACACGAAGAGATTCGAATACATTTAATTCTGAGAACATAAACTTCTGATCAGAAAACATGTACTCTGCACCAATAACCTCGGCATATTTTTCTGCCGAGGTTTTGCCAATATTGACCCAGGATGGAAGACCTATTCCTGATTCATTTAAATGGGTTTGGTGGTCGTTATAAGGTATAAAATATTGAAATATAAGATTTCTCATGTTAGTCCAATGTTAATGTATGATAGATCTCTTCCCAATTCTTATAGACCGGAAGTTTGGTATAATGCATATTATGACCATGTTCCATAATAATAGAGTTAAGACCAAGACGATCACCAAGTTCAGCATTCTCGATCTTATCTTCGACCCATAATAAACCACTGTCACGATATGGTTCAAGAACCTCATCCTTATCTGCACCAGTATCAGCAAAGATAAAACGTTCAAAAGCAGTAGGACCGAAGAGCTTCCGAGTGTTATCAATCCGAAGCTGTTGAGCAGCAGGATCTAATGATAGGGAAGTGATCATATGAAAAACGTATCCGTGCTTCCGATGGAGAAGATCAATGTAGTACATAGCATCCCGAAGCGGAGGAAGAAATCCAATAGCAGCAGATTCATTAAAGGTTCTAACGACTAATTTTTTAGTTTGATTGTCCAACCCATAACGGTCACCCATGTCGTATGCATCAGGATCTGCTAAGGTTTCATACCCTTTAGTTTTCATCCAAACGTTAAAAGCATACTCCCAATTCATAAGTACGCCATCGCAGTCAGTTAGTATTACGTTATTCATATATTTCATATTGTATATCTCCTTATACTACTAATATAAGGGTTCTAACTTCATTTGTAAACCCCCCTTAGGAGATTTTTTTCCAATAATTTGATATTTTTTCTGCTGCTGCAAGAGCCTCTGGGTACCTTTTCCTGAACCGATTGTTAGTACAACCATGCTTTAAAAAGTACTTTATACTTTCAATATCACTCTCATAGTTAGGAAGGTTAAATGATTGTCTGTAAGAAACAGCTTCCTCGAACCGGCTTCTTTGGTTCAGGATTTCAAAAAACTGGCTATCCATTGAGCTGTTGTTCTTCGTATCCCTCATAGTCATATTCATCATCATACATAACCTCATTCAACATTTGTTTGGTATCACCACCTAATACTTCACGGATCCGAAGATCCTTGTCTAGGTGTTCGTACTTGTGCTTTCCGCGTTTCTTATTGCGGGGATCAAATCTAGAATATTTTGCCATTTTCTCCTCTTAATATCCTAACATTTCTTTCGTCATAATATAATCCCGGACGAAGTCAGATCTTACAATATCTTCCCACCCGAAATTAATTATTGTAAAGTTCTTTAGTTGCTCTACAATCTGTAAGAACTTAACAATTCCTTGTTTGTCGTCATCATATTTAAAATCACTTTGTTTATAATCACCACAAAATATAACTTTACTATTTCTACCAACTCGTGTTATTACTGAATCAAGTTCATGAAAATTTAAATTCTGCATCTCATCAACTACTATAATGGAATTATCAAATGTAGCACCTCTGATAAATGAGGTTGACTCGAACCGGATTTGCCCTGCTGTAACCATTTTTTGGTATGAGCTTTTATCCCCAAATAGCTCTGTACATATAGATTTATAAGGTGATGTGAACGCTTCTTCTTTCGCTTCTTTGTCGCCTGGTAAGAATCCCATTTCTCTAGTAGGTACCATAGATCTAACTATAATAAGTCTATCCCATTCGGTATCTCTTTCTAGAACATCTTCAAGCGCTAAATAAAGCGCCATAAAAGTTTTACCAGTTCCAGCCGTGCCAGTTAAAACTAAGTTATCTCCTTCATCCCAAGCTTGATATGATTTTTCCTGATTTAAGGTTAATGGGTCAAATTGGAGAAGATCATCCAGCTTAACCGTCATACTATTATTCTGACTTTTAGTTCTTTTCATTAGTTATTAATCGTACTACCAGGGTGGTCTTTTTTTACTTTACTTAAAAAGTTATTCCATTCTCCACCTGCTTTGCGAAGTGTGCTGGTGGTAGAGGACACAAATTTAGCAGTTGAAAGTTTTTGTTTATACTTACCAGCTGCCAGTAGCTCTTCCCGTTCGGATAGCGAAAGAACCATTTCTTCTTCTTGGTTAGTTTCTAGATTAATCATTGTATATGATGGCATGTTTGTAAGAGGCTAGCTTGCGCTAGCCCCTCTCCCTAGCTTGAAGTTACCAATTTAGATTTTAAAAAATCTCGTTTACGTTTCAACTTTGATAATAGATCTAAATCCCCTCTTGTCTTAATCTTATCTATATAATTATTAAGTTCAGTTAGGTCTTTAGTCAATCTGTCAAGTTGTACTTTACTCATAAGTTCTCCTTATTTGTTAACGTAAAATTAAATCGGGAAATGCCTCCTGTACTAGTTTTTTTGTGACACCTTTAATGGGAAGCTTCTTGTTGATCATACCCGCAAGGAGCTCTGCATCTCGAGGGTGCACGGTCTCGAGAATGTCTAAAAACATTTTCTCTCTTTTAATTCTATTCATCTTTTCACCTGGTCCGCCTTTAATAAAATATGCCAATTTTTTATTATGCTGTGACCAGTTAGATGGATGAGAGCTTGGGTCCGCAGGCTCATACGGAACTGTACCTTTGGGTAAGATCCATTGGACCACATCATCGAAAGTACCGCGGAGGAGATCTTTCAATGCCCAGTTATTATTCTGTGCCTGTAGGAGTTTAATCTTATCAGCCTTTGTTTTGGCTTCTGATACTTTTTCTAATATTTCAAAAGTATAATGTGTTGTTTTGTTGACCATTAAATAAATTCCTGAATTACATCAATCAAGTTTCTGCAGTTTTTCGCGATCAGATATGGGAAAACCTTACCTTTGTTTTCATAGGGATCCTGGGTTTCAAAACTATTTATAATAGCTTTACGCACATCTTCAGGTGTTGACGGATTAATTAAGTCAATCATCATTTTGTTACGTTGGTAGTTACGATACACCGCTTCACCTAAAGCTTTAGGATCTTCTAGTAGTGATTCTTTCTTTTTCTTGGATAGAATGTTTTGACGCTTACCCTCTACTAGGAATGTATCGTCATCGGAAAGAACATTTGGTACACCATCACCAGTGTCACCAGTTAGAATATGCTCTGCTAGATATGTCCTTGGGTGTTCCTCCTTTACGAGCTTTTTAAGCATAGGAGAATACTGTGAAACGTTATCGAATATTTGTAGCTGTCTAAAATCTTTGTCTGCGGATACAATCATTACCTCTTCATAGTTGCCAAACTTTTGTGTGTGGTGTACTATTTCAGCAATGGCATCATCTGCTTCGCATCCCCATTCGTGTATAACTTTATATGGAAATTCGTCTTTTAGTTCTTGGAGAACCATATTAATAATACGGAAGGCTTCATCCCAATCGATCTTAGATTCATCACGGCTTGTTTTACGTTTACCTTTGTATTGTGGATAAACATCTTTACGCCAGTTGCCACCAGCATCTGCTACGATTACTACTTCGCCATATTGCTCTTTGAATTTTTTCCGATACATACGGATGGAGTTAAGGATCATGTGACGGATAAGGTTTTCGTCTCCATGATGTGCGTGTCCCATAGCAACTGGTGCGATGCTGATCCCACTATAGTCAATTAAAATCATTGGTCTTCCATTTTTTAATCATGTTATATAGTATACTAAACTATTTAGCAGGGTTTGTAAACCCCCTTAATCGTAATGCCCCCCGAGAACAGCTACATGTTTAATATCAGCTCGTAGCATTTCAGCTTCTCTTTTTTTCCATGCTGCTTCAAATCCTACTTCATGGTAAACATTTTCATGATTACCCCATAATCTTTTTATATATGAATGATAGGCTGCTTCGACATCTTTGTCAGACCAGGATTTATCAATAAGTTTTCCTTTGATAATCCAATTAAATCTGTTGGCTTCTTTTCGTATAAACGGTGAACACATAAAAAGATTCCTTATAGATAGCATAACAATGCATATTACACATCTAATGTGGGATTTGCATTGTTATCCTATCTATAATGATTATCGAAAATGGTAACGCATGACAAAAAAATTATTTTAGACTTTGTATATGTGCTCTATGAATTCTACAATTAATAATACCATTATAGTATTCATCATCCAATAATACATTTCGATCGAACTGCTCCTTTGCTTCTAGGTAGCCCATTTCGCCCTTGGACTTACAGAAATATAGTATCTCTCTGTAAAAGTTTTCTTCACCATGCTCAACAAGTAGCTGCTTCACAAGTTCACTGGACCCATAGTACTTACGCCAATCGGATTCAACAATCTTTCTTCTTTTTTGTTTTTTGCCTTTCAGAGGAGGAAGGGTTTTACGTGACCAAAATAATTTTTTACCAACGTATTTTTTGTTAGTAGATTGGTCAGTAATAATATAGACAAATCCCTTCCACTCTTTTAGGTCTTCTTCTGTAGGATTATATTCTTTCCCTTGATAATGCCACATTACTCATCAATTTCTTCGAAGTCTACCGGAGATCCACACAATGGGCAGAACTCCGGTTTTTCCATAACCTCCTCTGAGGGTAAGAATTCCCCAGAGTTGTCACAGACGTCACATTCGAACCAGTATTTTGTTTCTATCATTTTTTGCCTTAGAATGCGATTTCACAGGCACCACCTTGACATGCTGTTGCGCCCATCGTATCAATATCAGTAAACCTCTTTTCACTCAGCTGGGTCACAAAATCTACTGCGGCAAAGTTCTGTTGGATCTTAGTCCATTTATGTAATAGGAATACGTCCTTCAAGCAATACTCCGTTTCTTTCATATCACCCATAAAATAGTTATCAGCGAACTTCTTGAAACGACGAATCCATTCCTTATTAATATCAGAAACCTCTCCACGATATTGTTCATCCATTTGAGCAACCGAACAAGCGTCCCATAGATCCCTGAAACCGGATTTACGTGTATCAACAATAAGACCAGAAGCAAAGAGAGCTGCTTTACCGTATTTATCGACGATTTGGTCTTCAGTCATGATTTCTGTCATAGGTGCTTGAGCAAAGTCCTTATCACCAGAACCAGCCAAGAAACTAATACCAGCAAAGCTGTGGCGGTTGTCATATACATAATCCTCTACCTGTCCCCACATGTGAGGTTGAACTGTTACAGTATTTGAAACGTTATGTCGCACGCGCGGGTCCGCGCATCTGTCTGGATTAGTACCTTCCTCGACCCAATTCTGTTGAACCATTTTTACTTTTTCTAATAGAGCTGTACCATATAGATCTTCTTTATAAAAAGATCCTTCTGGTGAGATAACTGGGAAAGCTACACAGTAATCTGTATTAGACGCAGACCACACTGATTCCTCGACCATATACGGGTTCGAAGTAGCGATTAGTTGTGCAACCTCTGATTCTTTATTTAACTGGACGTGACGTAGATACCGGGCAGAATGCTCAGCATGAATACCACTAGCTGTTTGAAGTAGTACTGACGCATTGCCAGATGGTTTAACACATGTTGTCCGTGCTGCCGGATTGATACCGATAAGGGCAGAAACTTCTTCATTAACCGATTTAACAATGCGAGCGCCTTCTCTTTGAACCTGGTCATCTAACAGAATGTCCGGGTTATTCATCCACCCAGTAATTGATACACCTAACAGGGCTTCACGGTCAAATATTTTTTTACTGGTGGGACTTAGATATTTAAAGTCTGTATATCCTGCTTGGAGTGTACCCATAATGGATGCTGCCCGGCAGGCTTTAAAGAACTCCGAGGTGCTCGTACATTTTCCACCATTGATTTCTGTCAGGTTACAACCTTGCCAACCAGACTCTCCATCGATTTGTGGATACATACCAATCTCAACACATGGATTCGTAGTAAAGTCCTTATCGTCAACAAAATAAAATCCAGGCTCACCAAATTCTTTAATTGATTGCATTATAGTTCTAAATTGATCCCGAGAGATCTCGTCACGAACAATCACTGCAGAGTTATTACTACGTCCACGTTGTGGGTTATCAACAAACCAATTACCGGTTTTAGCATTAATCATTTCTTCGTCATCTGCACTAAATAAACAAATGGTTGCAGAACGACGAACACCACCAGCTAGCACGGCATCTGCTGCATGCATTGCAATGTCATACACTTCAATAGGCTTCAATCTGTCACGCCCAGATAATACGATTCCTTGAAGCATATGCTCAATTTTATCTAGCGCACGACGAAGTGGTTCTGGACCTGGTGCTTTAAATCCGCCAGAGATTTTTGAACCTTTTGGACGGATGTTTTGCAGATCGAAGTAAACCTTGCGACCTTCGAAGTCAGGATGCGTACCGCCGCCCACAAAAAAAGAAGACATAAGGACTGAAAGAGAATCCGCCCAGCCTTCAATGGAATCTTCAATCACATAACCTTTGGCTTGTTTCTTACGCTCTGCAACATTAGGAAGTTTTGCAACATGATGATTTTGTACACTGAAACCGGCACCCGCACCACATAATAAAATATAGAAAAGCTCACCAAAAAAGGCCGCACGGTCCGCGTAGGAGCTCGTACAGTTATACATTCTCATCTGGTGCTTACGTAACTGCTCTCCGCCAAATTGCAGCGCTCTCTGAGCGCCTAGTGCATACTGCAGCTTATACAGAGATTCTGCCTCATCGATATACTGGGCAAGCTCTGGGGTCATTTTGTCAGCATAATATTCACGGTGCATGTCCATGACACGGGCTACAGATTCTTCCCATGTCTCATATCTGTTCTTATCCTCACTCCATCTGCTATATCCTTCATAAAATTTAGTTTCTGACATTAACTTCCTAGTATTTTTATCTGGGTTATTAGGAATGAGTTTGAACATCGATAAATCCTTTCTGGCCATAAACGACATATGGCAGTTGTTACTGACTTAAATACATTATATATGATTATTGTGATTTAGAAAACCCCTAAAAATGGGGGTTTACAGAATTATTTTTTCTGATATAATTAATCTACTGATTTTCCGAGGTGGATGGATCATCCTTCGGTTTATCCGGTGTAAGCGCTTCTTCATAGTATGCAATTATTGCTTGTTGGTCTTTCACATACCGGCGAAGATCTGCTATACCAATGGCTAGATTCTCATAACCCTTAGGGGTAATAGTAAACATAACCACATTTCCAGTCTTAGATTGGATCTCAGTTAGTTTCTCTTCTAGATTTTCTTCTGTAATTACAAACCAATCGACTGGAGGAAACTCTACAGCTTTAGGCCGTTCCTGAATAGGAATATTTTGTTCCTGATATTCAGTTGTTACTACTACTTCCGGTTCCGGTGTTCTCCCCAGACACCCCATCAGTAGTATCGGGCTTGTCAGAAGGAGGAGTAGTTTCATCTTGGATCCGCCCAATAAGTTTGTTAACGGCGTTGTTAACTCTGTCTTCAAGTCCTTGTGCATTCGTTAATGCCTCCATAGTCAAATCGATTTTTGCAAAAACACCTCTTAGCTTATCAAGATGTTCTTGGGATTGTTGTAACCTTTTAGTAAGGTCTTTATTTAATTGTTCGTTCTTTTTCGCATCGGCTGCCATTTTCTCTACAGTGTTCTGTAATGTTTCGGCAGCGGATTTTAGCTTAACATTGTTTTCTCTTAAAGTACTTATGGTAGCTTCAGACCAAAGATAATACTGGTATCCACCGTATCCAACACTGGACAATAAGCCTGCAACAATGATAATTAAATATAGCTTAGCCATTGTATTTACTAAACCTTTTCAGCAAAACTGGCGGACGATTTTTCTTACGTCTGCGATCAGTCATATTTATTGGTATACCTAGACGACGTCTTAGAATGTGTTTCGGTAGCATTGGACCCATATCTCTAGTGTCATGTGGAATTCCAGCATCAGCTGTGGTCGTCATTTCTTCTTGGACGTCCTCAGGTAATCTGGATTTAGCATTCTCTTTACCGTGGACTGTATCATGCCAGTGCCAGTCGTGACCACTGTAGGCATTCTTCTTTTTAACTTCGATTCTATACTCACCTGTGTGACGATCATTGTGGTCGTAGTTTTTACGAACTCTCCAAGTCTCACCTTTATGTTGGGTATGGATCTCTCCGTCAGGTCCGCCTCTGGTCCATTTCCGTTTCATCTAGTAATCTCCGGTATAGAAATATATATGGGTTTATTAGTCCTAATATGTGTGACTTCATATATGTTAATACCAAACATTTCACCGACAGGATAGCAGTCTTCTCCAACCCTGATTTTATCACGAACGTTAACTATTTCCTCTAAAGAATCATTTAGAAGTTTTTCATTCATGACCTTATATACACCGGGGGAAAGCCTTTGGTCCTCTAGAACAAACCACTCGGTCTGCTCTTCTAAAAAG